>Ga0315912_10000175_pt1 | contig 145063 bp, 118 predicted proteins | sample VfabasoilMG_FD_204469 | JGI IMG/M metagenome (GOLD analysis project Ga0315912, IMG submission 204469) | Garden soil microbial communities collected in Santa Monica, California, United States - V. faba soil | ecosystem: Environmental > Terrestrial > Soil > Garden | place: USA: California...
ACTTCACGACGGGCGGGCTGCCATGCACGAACACGTTGAGCGCCTTGAGGTCGCGGTGGACGATGCCGACTCCATGGGCTGCTTCCACGGCCGCGCAGATCGGTTCGACGATCTCGAGACATTCGAGGATCGATAGCCTTTGGTGACGCTTGAGCAGCTGCCAGAGCGTCTCCCCTTGGAGCAGTTCCATCGCGAAGAACGGCACCCCGTTGTCGGTGCGACCGGCATCGAGAACTCGCACGATGTTGGGGTGGTGCAGACCTCGCAACGTGTCGATCTCGCGGGAAAATCGGAGAAAGGTCTCGGGGCCTGCGCCGACATCCGGCAACAGGACTTTGACCGCGCAGCGTTCCCCAGATGTGCGGTGGCGTCCTTCGTAGACGATGCCGCCACCTCCGCGACCCAATACACGCTCGATCCGATACGGCCCGGCCATGCTTCCGGTGAGTTCGGGCTCGGGCCGTTCGGCATAGGCCACCCTCGCACTCTGCTCTTGACCCATGACCCGCGTTTCCTCGGGCACCGAGGATTGCAGGTCGATGGAAAGCGGGCGGGTTTCCTCGTCGGCGAGGATGGGCAGTTGCGCTGGAACCACTGTCTCCCGATCTCGTTCCTCATCCAAGCGTGAGCGGCCTGGCATGTGTCAGACGGTTCGTCGTCCGTCCTCGATGGATCTTGAGCGCGGCCGTATTTGACACGCCATGGAACCGCTCAAGTTTTCATGCCGTGAGTGCGAATGGTCGTGCGTGGGGAATGGCGCAGCGACGACCCGGATTCGGCCAGGAGCCGCGAACAGCGCGACGAATGCTCGTTCGGGTTCGGCGTTTCTCACCGTGCTCACCGGCGAAGGGGCGGGCCTCGTGTTGTCCCCGAGGCAACGGCGGTTGAGTCTGGGTCGAGGTGAGAACGCAGACATTCGATTGCTCGGGGATACCGTATCGCGCAATCACGCTCAGATCACGATCGATGGCGATGGCTTTCTCAAGGTCACCGATATCGATTCGCGGAATGGGACCTTTGTCAATGGTGTGTGCATAGGAACCGAAGTCCTGCGCGACGGCGATCGTGTCGCGTTTGGCGGGGACGTGTTCCTCGACATCCGCTACGGACACGGTGGCTATCGGGATGCCGCGAATATGCCCAATCGGAGCTTCGGCGAGAACGGACGACAACCGTTCGATGTGTGGCACCTCGCGAGTATGCTCAATGCTCGTACTGAGCATACGCTCCAGAGTTATGAGCAGACGTTGGAATTGCGGAGTCGTCGGATGGGCGACAATGATCATAGTCTAGCCATTTGTCTGGATGTGCTCGGCGGGCTTTATCGCAATAACGGCAAGCCCGATCTCGCGGTCCAATCCCATCAGCGTGCCGCCGCGATTCAACGCGCGATCGCATTCGTGGGTGACTTGGAGCGAGCGCACACCCAAAGTCGTTTGGCGCGAGCCTTGATTGCGGTCGGCAATTACGATGCTGCCCAAACTGCGCTGGCCGATGCGTCGAATATGCTCGGCGCTGCCCAACCCGGCGAACGGCTCGAATACTGCGTCGCCGTCGCTGCATTGCGTTGCCACACCGAGCCGTCGCGGTTTGACGACGCGATCGCCGAAGCCAAGGCCGAGGTTGCGGTACTTCGCGTCGGCGGCCCGTTCCACACCGCCAAGCATGACCACTTTGCCTGGGAACTGGATCGCCTTCCGCTCCCGTCAGCCTACCGCGCGTCCGTCTAGCGGCCGCCTATCGGAGAACCATTCCAAATGAAACGTCTACAATTCCTAATTACGATTTGCTCATGTCTCTGCCTGCCATCCTGCGATGTCGGCGATGACCCCAATGACGATGAAAACGCCGTCGAGGAGACCACGGAACCGAGCGGCCACACGAGCGATGTCGGAGATACGGATACCGGCAGCGAAGTCGACGAGAGCTCGTCCTCCGACGGAGGCACGCCCGCGACGGCCGAGTGTAGTCCGTGGATGCCGGAGGAATGCGGCGAGGGCATGAAATGCATGCCTTACGATGCCGCTCCGGTCGAGTTGGTGTGGGATGCGAACGGTTGCTACCCCGTCGTCGCCGGCCCCGACGTCCCCGGGGATTCGTGTGACGTCATGGGCACTGCGGTGGACGGTGTCGATAGTTGCGACATGTATTCGTACTGCATGCCGGCGGACTTCGATCACCTCGATCAGGGGGGAACGTGCATTGCGTTCTGTGTCGGCACCTCCGAGGCCCCGAGTTGCGAGAACCCGAGCGAAACTTGCATCATCGCGAACGACGGCGTGCTCAACATCTGCCTCGCGATGTGCGATCCAGTGTTGCAGGACTGCGGGCCAGGGCAGGGGTGCTACCTCAACCCGACCGACAACAAGTTCTTCTGCTTCGAGCAAGACGAGGCGGCGGCCGATGTCGCGAGCGGATACGGGGCAACCTGCGGAACCATCAATTTTTGCGATCCGGGGCTGCAGTGCGGTGAAGAGGTCAACGTCCCGAACTGCGAAGGGGAATACTGCTGCAGCGAGTTCTGCGATCTGAACGACGAGGCTGGCGACGAGCAATGTTCCGGCGTCGCAGAAGGGCAGCGTTGTCTCCCTCACTTCGCCCCCGGAGCCGAGCCCCCTGGGTTCGAACACGTGGGCCTCTGCGGTGTGCCGCAAGAGTAGCGTCCGGTTTCCGGCAGAGCCCTGAGCGAGCGGGTCGGCGAGTGTTGGGGTGACGAGGGGCCATTGTGAAAGGCCCTTCGAGCGAGGCTCCGTCTGGTTTCGGACGGAGCCTCGATGCGTCGGTCGACGAGCGCCGCCGTGAGCGAAGGCGAACCGATTACGATACCGCCAGCGAGAAGCGGCGCAAGCCATTTCTAGCCGTGCGAAGCAAGCGAGCGACGTTCTCTCTTTCGGATCGAATCGTGCGCTGCGGGTCGTCTGCGGGTCCGCATGGGCGTCTAGCGCGCAATAGACTCACTTCGACCGACGTCCGTGCTCGCGAACGAGGGGCTTCCCTTTTGGTGCAGGACTGTTATTCAGTGGGGCTTATGTCGCGGGATGCGATCGACGCAACGGCCAGCGGCGAAGGGGGGGATTTCGATTCTTTCCTCGACGAACACGGGCGCCGAATCGTCCGGGAAGAAACCGCAATCCTCACTCGTGTGCGGGGCCGATTGACGAGCCCACAAGAAGCGCCCGAACAGCTCGAAGATCTCGACGCCCAACTGATCGAGCTCCGCGATGCCATCGCGGAAGCCAAAGAAGAGGACGTCCCGTCGCTCATCGATCAAATGCATCAAGTGGCCGCGCTCAGCAAGAAGCGCGGCCAAGGGCGCAGCATTCCGGTCGATCCGAAGAATCCGTATTTTGGACACCTGCGCCTGCGCGAGGCGAGGACGGGTCGTGCTCGTGACGTACTCATCGGCCGGCACACGATGCTCGACGGCGGCGACGGTCTGTCGATCGTGGATTGGCGGAACGCGCCCGTGAGCCGACTTTACTACCGCTATGAAGAAGAGGACGAGTACGAAGAGGACTTCGATGATCGGAGCATCGAGGGCAAGATCTTGGTCCGTCGCAGCCTCGCCGTGAACGATGGCGAGCTGCAGCGAGTGGCGTCGCCTCAAGGCACGTTTGCTCGCGATCGAACCGGGCGGTGGCGCGAGGCGGTGGGGGTTGCGAGACCTTCGCTCAGGGGTGGGTCGGGAACGGCGGCGCGGGTGAAAAAAGACCAGCTCGGCGTTCACGGCGACGATACGCAGTTGCGCGCCGACAAACACTTGCAGGAGATTACCGCCCTCATCGACAAGCAGCAGTTCGAGCTCATCACCAAGCCCGAATCGGGGATTGTGCTCATCCAAGGCGGTGCCGGATCGGGCAAGACGACAGTGGCGCTCCACCGTGTCGCCTATCTCGCGTTTCAGGATCCACGGCGGTTCCAGCCGAGCAAGATGCTGATCGTCGTCTACAACGCGGCGCTGGTCGAATACATCCGGCACGTCTTGCCGTCGCTCGGGGTCGAGGGCGTCGGCGTTACGACGTATCGGCATTGGTCGAAGCAGCTGCTCGCAAGGTTCAAGCTCCGCATCGCGGTCAAGCACACCTCCGAGACCCCCGAGGCGGTCTCGCGGTTCAAAAAGCATCCGGCCATGTTGACGCTCATCGAACAGGTGGTCGCGGAGCAGGTCGACGAGTTCGGCTCGTCATTGATCGAGCGGCTCGAATCGCGACCCGGAGGGAGCGATGTGCTCGACGAGTGGCGCAGACGCGCGAACCTGCCTCCGATGGTCCGGGTCCGGCAAATGCTCGAGTGGCTCACCGATGGCCGCGGATCAGAACTCCATCCGAAGACGCGCACGGCCGCCGTGGGCCTGCTTCGCGGTGCGGAAGAACAATTCGACGACGTCGTCGCCGATTGGCTCGAGATCAATACCTCGAAAGCGCGCATCGAAGCGACTATCCGCGGACACGCATCGGAGCAATTCAGCGACGCAGACACCAGCACCATCGTTCGCTGGTGCGCTCGCAAGGCGGACCTCGAGGTCGACACCGAAGACGACGGGGAAGCTCCGCCCGTGGTCGAGGATGTCGGGCTCGACCCCGAAGACGACGCGATCTTGCTGCGCCTCTTGCAGGTGAAGTACGGTGGGCTGTTTCTGGCGGGGAAGCGCTTCGAGTACGAACACATCGTCATCGACGAGGCGCAAGATCTATGCGCGCTCGAGGTTCGTGTTCTGCTCGACTGCGTGAGCCGTGGTCGATCGGTGACGGTCGCGGGGGATCGCGCACAAAAGATGGTGTTCGACAATGGGTTCGTCGATTGGCCACAGTTGCTCGATGATGCCGGCCTCCCGCACGTGCAGATCCAGCCTTTGCAGATCACCTATCGCTCGACCCGCGAGGTGATGGAATTTTCGCGGAGGATCCTCGGACCGCTGCACGATCCGTCCGAGCAGCTCATCGCCCGTCCGGGTGCACCCGTCGGACTCTTCGAGTTCAGCGACACGGGCGAATCCGTGGCGTTCATGGGCGAAGCCTTGCGTGGCCTCATGCAGCGCGAGCCGTCGGCGAGCGTGGCTCTCATCACTCGATACCCACAGCAAGCCGATCTCTATTTCGATGCACTGCGTCTCGCCGAGGTTCCGAAACTCCGTCGGGTTCGTCGCGAGGACTTCTCGTTCACCCCCGGTATCGACGTCACCGACGTCCGCCAGGTCAAAGGTCTCGAGTTCGACTACGTGTTGTTGCTCGACCCTACGCGACAGAACTACCCGGACATTTTGCAGTCACGGCACCTCATGCACATCGCGGCGACTCGGGCCGCGTTTCAGCTCTGGCTCGTGTGCTCGGGCCCACGTTCGCCTTTGCTCAGCGAAGAAGTCGCGGTCTGATCTCGCCGCGGGTCCCCATCTGGGGGCGTCGTCGTGGGGACTCCTCGCGATCAGAAACCGATGCGGAAGCACTCACAATCCCCATCGGTCGCGCAGTCCGCGGGGGGTGCTGGGTTTCCGGGTAACAAGCTGATCCCCACGTCACCCGCGAAACGGTCCTCGTCGACCGGATATTGGTCGACCTTTTCGCGGAGGAGCGTGAAGTTTCGAGGATCCTCGGCAAGCTCGGCCGCGTCCTCGTTCGAGAGATAGGGCACCTCGAGCGTCATGATCCCCTGAACGGGGTCGCCGTTGTCCAAGACCGGCTGGATCGAGAGCGTTTGCTCGACCGACCAATTGCAAAGCGCGCGATCGAACCGTCCGAAGGCGTCCTCGGGGCAACCACTCGCGGTCGAGTTTCCCTCGATCCAGAGAACCGCGAGCGCTTCGCAACTGCTGCCCACGCAGTTCCAAGCCTGATTGATCTGACGGCGTGCCGGTTCGATGCACGGGTGCAAGCACGGATTGAGGCGCACTGGAAAAGCCGAACCGGCCTGAACCTCGAGCGGTGCACAAACCCGTCCGCGAAAGAACGGGATCGCTTTGTTCACGAACTGGGGGGTCGCCGGATCTTCAGTGTTCGAGGTGTCCACGTCGGTGGGGACGCAGGCCCCGGACGGAAGATCACACATCGTTCGCGACGAGCACTCCGTGTCCGCGCCACAACGGGTGGCCTCGGTCGGAGCACACCCCGCCGACCACGTGACGATCCCCAACACCCACGCCCCTGCCTTGATTCCGGGCCCATCCAGGTGCGGCATAGCGGTGGATTCTAACCAAAACGGGACGGCAAGCGTCGTCGTCCGCGACAAAGGCCCCCCTCAGGCCGCTAGGGCGTAAGGCCCCCCGCAGGCCGCTAGGGCGTAAGGCCCCCCTCAGCCCGCTAGGGCGTAAGGCCCAATTCCGTCGGTGCGGGCGCCCGCACGAACAGGTACCTCGAGTTCGCGATGTCCGAGTCGACGACACCCTGGTCTTGGGCCTGCGAAGGGGATGAAGAGGCCCTGGGCGTGGTGACACTCCTCCGCCGTCACGGACTGTCCCCGCATGTCGAGGACATCGCCGGGAACCCCTCGGTCTTCGTCGAGCCGGACGAGGTCGATCGTGCCCGAGAACTCTGGGGTCGCCTGCAGCGGCGCTGGGTCATCAAGGTCGATGCCGAGCATCGGGCTCGGTTAGACCGCGGCGAGCGACGGCGCTGGAAGCTGCTCGTTGCCGTCATCGTGCTCGGATGGATCCTTGTGCTCGCGTGGCCGTGACCGCGAAAGTTCGATGAGCGTGCCGTGAGCCGGGGCACGTTGCCCATCGAAGACTTCGGAGAACAGCGTGGGAAGGCTGTCGCTACGTGGGTCCCAGCGGCCGGCCATGACGATCGCGATGATCCGCTTGCCGGCTTCGGAACGGGCGAGGGCCGGCGCGTCGTCCTCGGGCCCCGGAAGCGCCGCGTTGGGCGTGAGATAGATGCGATGCGTATCGTCGAGCGTGGCGGTATCGACGACTTCGTTGGCGCGGACCGAAGTGTTGGCGGCGGCGCCTGCATCGACGCGGACGAACTGGTTGAGGACGCCCCAGCCCTCGCAGCAACCGTCGGAGCGAAACTCGACGGATCCGAGGCGAAGGCGGACGGGGAACCGCAAACCTCGACCGAAGCTGCATACCTGCTGAGCGAGAACGGCCGTGAGCACGATCGGGTCGTCGCTGCCGTCGCGGACGAGAACGCGGGCGCCCATTTGGGCCGCAAGGCCGAGAAACCGGGCTGCGATCCCGCGCCCGGCGACCTCACCCGCGAGGATCCGGCCGGTCGCATCGCGGTCGACCAGCATGTCGGCGAAGGTTCCATCGAGCACTTCACCGCGCAGTCGGTGGGCCGTGGCGACGCACTCACCCACCTCGATTCGGTAGGCGAGGAGGCTGCCGTGCAGGCGGGCAAGCTCGAAGCGCAGGTCATCGTGAAGTTCGGCGCGCTCTTGCAAGCGAGACGCGGAATGGGCAACCGATCGCGCGTTGAGGATCTCTGCGGCTTCGATCTGACGGTGTGCGCCGATGAACGCAGCGACCGTCGCAAGCCAAACCTCACCCGATTGTGCAAACCAGAGGGTCACGAGCGCGAATGCCAGGCACGACCCACCGATCACGAGCTTGAGGACGGCACCGTCTGGAGTGTGACCGTCGGTCCGTTCGATGGCAGCGTCCTCGAACAATCGATCGACCGTGTGCGTGGTGTCGAGGTCGAGACGAGGACCGATCTCCATGGGACCCCGAGGCGTGAGCACGTAACGACGCAAGGCTTTGGTCGACGTATGTTCCGAACTCACGAGCACGCCCGTCCGGCGATTCCACAAGGCGACCCAGCGGATCCCGGGGGGCGTGACGACTTCGTCGAACTGCTCCCGCGCCAGACGGGCAAGTTCCACCGGATCCTGCAGCCCGGCCCGAGCGGCCGCACACAGGGCCCAGCCGACCGTCATCGTGGCGAGGGGCTCGCCCTCGATCCATCCCAGAAGGACCACGGGTCCTTCGATCCGTGCTGCCATCGCGAGGGCATCGTCGCCAACCCCAACGCCCTGGACGGGCCCTTCGAGTGACGGATCGGCGATCGTGTGCGCGACGCTGTGGAGCCAATCGCGATCGCGGGTGATGCCGTCGTCGAGCGATTTCGCCGTGTCACGTTGCAGCCGCAAGCGCTTGCGCTGAGCAACGAACGCGGGAAACTCGGTCGCAAGCCAGACCGCCCACGCGCCGAGGGCGATGAGCCCGAAGGTGTCCGCGACCAACCCAACCCCAAACGCGGGTCGAGCATGGACGTCTCCCCAACCGCGGGTGATGACGATGGCGAGTGGGCCAATGAGCGTGCCCGCGACGAGGGTGGTGGTCGGTTGTCGCAGGATGCAAAGCCCAAGCGGCAGCACGATCGCCAACCCCCAGGTGCCCGGCGGTGTCGAGCCGACGATGCACGCGAGCATGGTCGTCATCGCGGTGCCCCATACGAGGCCGCTCACCCACATGGGAACGCGGCTCGCCACGGCTACGCTCCCAACGAGCAAGGCCACCATGGGCACGAGCCATTCAGCCCCTGTGGAGCGGGCAGCGGCTTCGTCGACGTGGTCCGGAAGGTGCGCGAGCAAGAGCGGAATGGCGACGATGAGCAAGAGTAGGCAGGACGCCACTCGCCGCTCGGAAGACACCGTGGTCTCGTTCGTTCGAGCGCGTTCGCGGGCCAGCTCGGCGGGGCACAGGTTCGGGCCTGAGGCCAAGCCGTCGGTTACAAGATAGAACCTGCACGCTCCTCCGGAGCAGGTTGGAGGTCACGCCGCTCGCCCCCCCGGCTCAAGCGGCTCGCGTCGGGGCGCGATGCTTTCGACGTGGCCGCGGAACCCTCAGGTCGGTCTTCGCGGATCGGGCAGGAGCTGGCCCGCACGGCGCTAAGAGGATTTTCCGGAGTGAGCCGCAAGTTTTTGCGCGAGCTCACCGTTGGCGTCCATTTCGCGCACGATATCGCAACCTCCGACGAACTCACCTCCGACGTAGAGCTGGGGAATCGTCGGCCATTCGGAGTACTGCTTGATGCCGTCGCGAATGTTGGCGTCGGACAGCACATTGAAGGTGTTGAACTCGACTCCGTGCTGTTTCAGCACCTCGACGACCGCGGCAGAGAAGCCGCATTGCGGAAAGGACTTGCTCCCCTTCATGAAGAGCATGACCGGGTTGGTCGAGATCAGATGTTCGATGAACTTTTTGGTTTGCGCGTCCATGGCGTCGTGCCTCGAGACGGCGGATTCCAGGTCTGGGTCGGCCGCCGCCGAATGTGACGTAGCGTAAGAAAGCTCCCGAGGCTTGTCTCGTGGGAACGCGCAAGGATTTGCGAGAGCGGGGGACTTGGCGCGATTCTAGGGCCCCACTCGCGTAGTGGAGGACCGAGTGATGCGCAAAGTACGCACGACCCTTTCGAGTCGCAGGCAATTCCTCGCCGCGGCGGCGGCCGTAGTGCCGACGATCCTTCCCAGCCGGAGTTGGGCAACGCCGACCATCGTCGATGATGCGGCCGCCGATCCGAAGCCCAGCGTTCTCATTGTCGGCGACAGTATGATCGCGGGTGGCTTCGGGCTTTATTTGGCGAACGAGATGAAGGCCCAGGGGTTTGCGACCCGGCGGCACGGTAAAAGCAGCACCGGGTTGGCGCGACCGGATTTCTACGATTGGCCCAAACAGGTCAAGCGGATGGTTCGCGAGGAGCCTCCCGACGCAAGCATCGTGATGTTCGGGGGCAACGATGTCCAAGGTCTCTACATGGGTCGCGGCGAATGGATCCGTTGGCCCGATGAAGGCTGGTCCGCCGAGTATGCGCGTCGGGTCGATGCGTTCTCCGACATCCTCGCCCCGCACGGGGAGTCCCTCTATTGGATCGGCCTTCCCACGATGCGACCGGAGCCCTTTCGCGAGCGGGTCCAGCGAGTCAACGAGATCTACCGAGAGCGCATGACCGAACGCGAAGGGGCGTCGTTCATCGACGTCTGGAATGTCCTCGCCAACGAGGACGGCGAGTACGCCGATCGGATCTATCTCGAGCCGGAACAAGAAGGGGCGCGCCGAACGAAGGTCCGGGTGCGGGCGAGCGATGGGATCCATCTTTCGCGTGCTGGCGCGCAACGCCTCACCGATCACGTATTGAACGTGCTCTTGCCTGCCCTCTCGACATTGTGAAGTCGACGTTGCGTTCGCATGAGATACGAGCCGCCGTTGTCCGCCGCTCGTGAGCTACCCTTCCCACAGTGGCCAAAGTGGTGCGCATCACTCAGCCCGGCGAGGTCCCCACAGCATGGCAACGACCACGGCGTTCGACCGTGATCTCGCTGTTACTCGTGGTCATCGCTTGCGACGGGTTCTTGCTCTTGTCGGGTTCGGAGCTCGATCTGCTCGATGCTCGGATCGCCTATGGACCGGCATTGGCGGAACGTGTGCTGGGAAATCTCGCGGAATCGGAACGCGCGGTCTACCGGGCATTCAATGCCGTCGATCTCGGGTTCATCGCGATCTACAGCACGTTGTTCGTCACGTGGCTTCGGTTTTTCCGCCAACGAGGAGCACTGCCACCGGCCTTGCATCCCGTCTTCGGTTTGCTGCCTGGCCTCTTCGATTTTCTCGAGACGAGTGCCATCGCCGTGCTGCTGCGAACGCCAACCCCGACGGGGAGTCCCTATCTCTGGGTGGCCGCCCTCGCGACCCCACTCAAGTGGCTCGGCATCGTTGCGGTCCTCACCGTCATCGCATGGGGCGAAGCGAGATGGTGGAGGGCTCGTCGAGCACGACGTGCCGCCGTGAGACAAGTCTGGTCATCGTAAAGCCCTGCCGTACGAGCCGAGGCGAGCGTTTGGGGTGAGCGAAGGCAGCTTTGCTGCCGCAGCGAGGGGCCTTTGCGAAAGGCCGGCGGCGCTGACCGGCAAAAGGGGAAGAGCCGCGAGGCGAGCGTTTGGGTGAGCGAAGGCAGCTTTGCTGCCGCAGCGAGGGGCCTTTGCGAAAGGCCCCTTTTCAAATCACTGCGACGATGAGTACATCGCGTGTCGACCCACGCCGATCCGCTCGAGCCGACCTTCTTTGACCATCGTGCGGAGATGGAAGCGGAGGATCTTACGATCGAGCCGCGTGTATTCCTCGATGTCGTCGAGCGTGACGTCGCCATTGCCTTCGATGAGCGGCAAGACCAAGCGCGCGAACTCATCGGTCGACATGCCGCCGTCGTTTTGGACTTCGGTCACCGCTTCCGCGTTGGCATCTTTTTCCGCGTAGGCTTCGGCGAGCTCGTCTTCGAGGATCCGCTGCTTCTTTTTCTTTTTGTTCGCTGGGGCGATGCTCGCCGGTGGAGTGGCAAAGCCGTCACGGAGGTCACCGAGGGTGATCTTGGCGAACTGAGGCCAAAGCCCCCGAGCATTGAGGTAGTTCACGAGATCCCGCAGGGTCACGGACTCCGGGCTCTTGAGGCCCTTGAGCGTTTCGAGAGCACTGAGCCGCTCGAGCTGGTTGCCGGGGACTTGGGACTGGAAGATTTCGCTAGCGTTGTGTCGAGTCATAGTCGACGCCTTGCGTCGGACGCGTTCGGGAACGAGGCGCTGAAACTTTCTAGGCCCCGTTGGGCATTGAAACTCTTCACGCCCCCTTCGGGCGCTGAAGCTCTGTGGGCGGCGGCACGCCGAGGCGCGGCCGTCTACCCATCGTCCCAAACAACGAGTGGAGCATGCCTATCCGATCCGACAGCTGCAACCCGCATCGAACGGAACTCGAGCTTTCGACCTGAAAAAGTCCGCGCCCAGAACCGACGAACTCGTTGCGAAATGCGGGCCGGTGACCCTTCACGACGGTCGTGGGTCGTCCAAGCGTCGTCGGAGATCGGCCAAATGTTCGGCGTCGATCCCGTCGAGCAACGATCGCGTGTCGTTCTTCGCAAGACCTTCACGCAGGTGCTGCAAAGTCGCGAGCCACACATCGAGAGCTTCCAGGACCGCGGTTCGATTGGCGTTCAGAATCCCATTCCATAGGGCCGGATCCGAGGCGGCGACTCGGGTCGCGTCGCGCCAGGATCCTGCGGCGAGTGCCCAAAGCAACCCTTCTGGTTCGAGGGATGGGGCCATACGATCGGCTGCGTGCATCAGCGACCATGCGGCGAGGTGGGGCAGATGGCTGACCATCGCTACACAGCGGTCGTGAACGTAAGGATCGACCAAAATCGGTTCACTCTTCCAGCCCCGAACCAACTCGCGTGCTGCTTCGACATCGGACGGGGACGTGGTCCGAGCGGGACATAACACAAAGCGGCAATCGCGAAACAGCGCCGGGGTCGCGTGTTCGATCCCCCCGCGTTCGCGCCCGGCCATGGGATGGCCACCGACGAAGTGAGGCAACTGCAGCTCGTTTGCGAGTTCCACCACGGGCACTTTGACGCTGCCGACATCCATCACGAGCGGACGGATCTCGGCCCGGATCGAACGCAAATGTTTGGCGAGTGCGGGGAGTAGTTCGAGGATCGTCTCCATGCCGGTCGCGATGAGCACGAGAGCGGGTCGCTCATCGGCGAGAGCTTGATCGATTGCATGCGTTGGGTAGCTCGCATCGATCGCAGATCTTGCGAGCGCAGCGGAGAGCACGGGACCTCGATCGACTCCGATCACCTTGGCGCCCCAGCTATCGCGAAGCGCGAAAGCCAGAGAACCTCCGATGAGCCCACAACCGATCACGATCGCATTCCATGGACCTGCGCGCTCGACCCATGGAAACTCCCGCACGGCTCGACCATACCGCCCCTCGGTCGGGTTGCGACCGATGTTGCGCAATCGCCCATGGGCGCGGAAGAAGGGAGAGCGGAGTTGCCGCGTCGGGTCGGAGGAAAGAGATCGGTCGATCGTTTCACAGCAAAAATGGCTTCGCCGGCGTGTGGATTCCGTGTGGTCTTCTTGCGGAGAGCGATCACCGCTCGTTTCGGGGGAACGATCGCGCGAGATTCTGTCGTTCGATTTCTCGTCGGTCCGGATGAGTGTTTGAACCGCCGGGAACGGGTTTCCGAATAGGATCGTGCGCAAAGTGCGAATCCCCAGCCTGTGAACAAGTCTGTGGATGGGCTGGTGGCGGGGCTCGACGGTTTCGTCTGAAACACCTGTTGAGCGCACTCGACGCCAAAAATGCTCTGTCGACGCGTACTAGATATTGTGGTCTTGTAGCCCCCCACCCCCAACCGGAGGGGGGTCGAGCCGCGGGATCCAAGCAACGATCTTTGCGCCACCACCTACGGGCTCGCTCTGAACACTGTGCTTATGTTCAAGAGCTCCGCGGCTCACCTCCCTCGATCTTTTGGTCAGTTCGTCCCCATTCGGAGTTGTCGATGAAGTTCTCGCGCCTCTTCACCGCTCGCTCGAATTTGTCTCAGACCCCACAGGGGCAGCCGTCTCAGACCCCACAGGGGCAGACGTCTCAAGCTCCCGCGGGCCTGAAGACGGCTGAACCCTTTGCGGGAATCATCTTCGAAGATCGGACCTCGAAGATCACCAACCCCGATGGCTCGGTCGTGTTCGAAGCCAAGAACGTTCGGGTACCCAAAGGATGGTCCCAGGTCGCGGTCGACATCCTCGCGCAGAAGTATTTTCGCCGAGCGGGGATCCCCACCCGATTGCGCCGGGTGCCGGAGTCGGGAGTTCCGGCCTGGCTCTGGCGCAGCGAGGCGGACGAGGAGGAACTGGCCGATCTCCCCGAGCATTCCCGGCTGCGTGGTGAGCAAGACAGTCGCGAGGTGTTTCATCGGTTGGCTGGTTGCTGGACCTACTGGGGCTGGACGCACGGCTACTTCAGCGACGACGCATCGGCGCGCGCTTACTACGAAGAGATGTTGTTCATGTTGGCCTTGCAGATGGCTGCGCCCAACAGTCCGCAGTGGTTCAACACCGGGCTCAACTGGGCGTATGGCATCACGGGTCCCGCCCAAGGCCACTACTATTGCGAGCCGGAGACGGGAGACGTCCGTCGCTCTCGCGACGCCTATACCCGGCCGCAGCCCCACGCCTGCTTCATCCAGTCGGTCGCGGACGATCTCGTCGGCTCGAACGGAATCATGGACCTCTGGGTGCGTGAGGCCAGGTTGTTCAAATATGGATCGGGAACCGGCACCAACTTTTCCCGCATTCGCGGTGAAGGTGAAGCGTTGTCCGGAGGGGGTCGCTCGAGCGGACTCATGAGCTTCTTGCGGATCGGGGATCGGGCCGCTGGGGCGATCAAGAGCGGTGGCACGACCCGGCGCGCGGCGAAGATGGTGGTCGTCGACCTCGATCATCCCGACATCGAGTCGTTCATCGATTGGAAGGTCGTCGAGGAGCAGAAGGTCGCCGCGTTGGTCGCGGGCAGCAAGGCCTGCAATGAGCACCTCAACGCCGTGCTGCTCGCGGGCCGCGAGGGGGGATGGGAGCTCAAGACCTCCGCGCCGCTTCGTCGCGCGATCAAGGCCGCTCGGCGGGCCCACATCCCCGAGAATTACATCCAACGGACGATTCAACTGGGCCGCCAGGGTGCCCATGCGATCGAGTTCGAGGAATACGACACCGGGTGGGATTCCGATGCGTACGCGACCGTCGCGGGGCAAAACTCGAACAACTCCGTGCGCGTGACGAACGGCTTCCTCGAGGCCGTACAACGCGACGGTGATTGGCCGCTCTTGCGGCGAACGGACGGCAAGGTCACGAAGACGTTGCGGGCTCGCGCGCTCTGGGAAAAGATCGCGTTCAGTGCCTGGACGTGTGCGGATCCAGGGCTGCAGTTCGATACGACGATCAACGAGTGGCACACCTGTCCTGCCGACGGCCGGATCAACGCCAGCAACCCGTGTTCCGAGTACATGTTCCTCGATGACACGGCGTGCAATCTGGCGTCGCTCAATCTGATGAAGTTCGTGGGCGAGAATGGTGAGCTCGATGTTCGAGCGCTGCGTCATGCCTGCCGCCTCTGGACGGTGACGCTCGAGATCGCGGTCCTGATGGCGCAATTTCCGAGCCGCAAGATCGCTGAGCTGAGCTATCGGTTCCGCACTCTCGGTCTCGGCTACGCGAACCTCGGCACCTATTTCATGGTGTCCGGCCACCCCTACGACTCGCCCGAAGCGGTCGCGATCTGTGCGGGCGTGACCGCCCTCATGACGGCGTCCGCCTACTCCGCCAGCGCGGAGATGGCGGAGGAACTCGGCTGTTTCGCGGGGTACGACGAAAATCGTGGCCCGATGCTCCGGGTCGTTCGCAATCACCGTCGCGCGGCCTACAACGCGCCCGCCTCCGAATACGAGGGGCTGTCGGTGATCCCGTGCGGCATCGATCCGAACCTCTGTCCGGCATATCTGCTCGACGCCGCTCGGTCCGAATGGGATTCCGCCCTGCGCCATGGTGAAGAGCACGGCTATCGCAACGCACAGGTCACCGTCATCGCACCGACCGGCACGATCGGTTTGCTCATGGACTGCGACACGACCGGGGTCGAGCCCGATTACGCTCTCGTCAAGTTCAAGAAGCTCGCGGGTGGGGGGTACTTCAAGATCATCAATCAATCGGTGCCTCAGGCCCTGACGCGTCTCGGGTACACGGCGGCCGAAGTCGACGACATCGTGCGCTACTGCAAGGGGGCGGGCAGCTTGGTTGGCAGCCCGCGCATCACCCAAGCGGATCTCAAGGCGAGAGGCTTCACTCCCGAGGTCTTGCGTCGGATCGAAGAGCAGCTCCCGCAGGCGTTCGAGCTTGGGTTTGCCTTCAACCGTTGGTCGCTCGGAGAAGAGTTTTGCCACGACGTCCTCGGGTTCACCGACGAGCAGCTCGGGGATCCCTCGTTCGATATGCTGCGTGAGCTCGGGTTCACCACTGAAGACATCCGTGCCGCCAACGACTACGTGTGCGGCACGATGACGGTCGAAGGGGCGCCCCACTTGCAGGCGATCGATCTGCCCGTGTTCGACTGCGCCAATCGCTGCGGCCGTTATGGGACGCGATTCATCGCCCCCATGGCCCACCTCCACATGATGGCGGCGGCCCAACCGTTCTTGTCTGGCGCGATCTCGAAGACGATCAACCTCCCGGCCGAGTCGAGCGTCGAGGAGATCGAGGATCTCCACCTCACCTCGTGGAAGCTATGCATCAAAGCCGTGGCGCTCTACCGCGACGGCTCGAAGCTGAGTCAACCGCTCGCGAGCCAGTTGGCCGACGAGCTGTTGGACGACGATGAAGATGAGCATGACCAGGAGGTCGACCTCGTCGCGGCCGAAGCTCCGCCCTCATCCTCCGATGTCATCGAGAGGATCTCCGAAAAATTCGTCTACCGCTATCTCAAGAAGCGGCGAACGATGCCCGGTCGCCGCGGTGGATATACCCAGAAGGCCGTCATCGGCGGCCACAAGGTTTACATCCACACGGGTGAGTACAGCGATGGCACGCTCGGCGAGATCTTCATCGATATGCACAAGGAGGGTGCGGCGTTTCGCAGTTTGATGAACTGCTTCGCGATCGCGATCAGCCTCGGGTTGCAGTACGGCGTGCCGCTCGAGGAGTACGTCGAAGCCTTCACGTTCACGCGGTTCGAACCGAACGGCATGGTGCAGGGCCATCACAGCATCAAGATGTGTACGAGCATCATCGACTACATCTTTCGCGAGCTCGCGGTCAGCTATTTGGGGCGGCATGAGCTCGCTCATGTCGTTCCCGAAGACCTTGCGCCCGATACGACCGGCGACGACTCGCATCACGGTGATGGCATGGTCCAAGGGGTGGACTACGGCGACGAAGAGGTCGTCGATGAGCGCGTGGTGACGCCTGGGCCGCTCCGGTTGACCGCGAACGTGACGACGAGTTCGGGATTCCTGCCGAGTCGCAACAAGATCGAGTTCCAAGATCTTTCGCATGCGGCCAAGGCCTCGGCACCCGCACCGACTCCGCCCGCACGAGCGCCGAGCGGTTCGGCCCGAGCCAAAAGTAGGCCTGCACCTACGGCCGTCCAAGCCGCGGCGGCGGATCTGAGTGTCAAGATCCAACAAGCTCGCCTTCAGGGCTATGAAGGCGACGCGTGTGGCAGCTGCGGCAGCTTCACGCTCGTCCGCAACGGTTCGTGCCTCAAGTGCGAGACGTGCGGAGGGACGAGCGGTTGCTCGTGAGGGCCCGGCTCAAAAGGTGATCGAGGGGCCGATCGTGATATCGGCCAAACCGGTGGTCGTATTCGGGAACCAGGCGCCGAGCTGAAGCTCGGCCCAAAATCCGAAGTGGTTCACGATCTGGTAGTGCAACCCGACGAGAATCCCTCCGAAACCGGGTCCGAGCTTGAGGGTATCGACGCGTTGGTCGCCTGCGGCAGAGGCCCGGACCGACTCCACCAGGTCCTCGTCCGCAATCCGGGCTGCATTGTCGGCGGCTTCGCAGCCCGCGTTGTAGGGCCACACGGGAACGCAGGCACCACCTATCTCGCCCATCTCGCCATGGTTTACCGCCTCGCGATCGTCCGGGACGCTGTTGCCGTTGCGATCGTTCGCGAGGTCGAGCGGGGCACGTAGGCGCGCGAAGCCATAACCGATGAACGCGCCGAGGTACGGCCGTAGGCGGCTCGCATCGCGGCCGAAGAAGTATTTGAACTTTGCCCCCACGGCAAACGTGAAGCTCGGCTCGATGACGCGCAACCGAACCCCCTCGGGGTCCGCTGCACGAACGTCGTCGTACGACTCGAGCAATGGCTTGGTCTGGTCCTCGGTGTACACCTTGGACCCGGTCACGACCTGCAACCGACCAAAGACCGAGACCATCATTGCCCGACCGATCCTCACACCAAATTCGGGAGCGATGTGGAGCGGTGCACTCGCGACCCCGATTCCCCCGAGCGATTGACGACGTGAGCATGCGTCGGGCGAGTACGCGTCGACCAATGCATCGAACTCGGCCGGTAAGATCGCTCCGTTGGTGGTCTGGATCTCGCGCAAATGCGCGTCGAAGGTGTCGGTGTCCCCGGCGAGCGGGGTTCCGCCCGCATACCATCGCTCGAGGGCGCAAGCCTGCTCGGCCGTGCCATAGGCCTCACCTTGCAGGGCTTCGCCCGGAAAGTACTGGTCGTAGGTTTCCTCGGTTCGGCCGCGACCGATGCCGATCCCGGTCCCAATCCCGATCTGGAAGAAGAAGCGATCGAGGCCATCTACGGGCCGCTTGCTCTTCTTGGATTTCTTCGAGGACGTGGGCTCGGCGGGCTCCGCCTTGGCTGGTTCAGGTTCGGCTTGGGTCTCGTCCGGCGCTTCGGCTTGCGCGCGTTTGGGCTGTTTTCGTCGCCGTGCCGAGGTCGCGCCGGCAGCCACCGCGACCGCGGGGGGGGCTGGTTTCGGCATTTCCACGCGGAGCGGTGCTTCGCGAGTCGCGACCCGTGCGACGACCTTGCCGTCTTTGCTGGTGAGCGTCGCTAGGTACTCGATGCTCGCATCTCCGTGCTGTTCGGCCGTCACCGTTGCGGTGGCTAGGTTGCCGAACGTGTGCATCTTGATGCGCTCGTACGAGTCGGCGCCCGCCTTGCGCCAGTGCAACGACGCAGTCGAGGATTCGGTCAGGGTGTGATGGAAGAGGATCTCGAAGGAGAGGTCCTGGCCCGGCGTCGCTCCAGGGGGTTGATGAGTCGCGTCACCCCCGGGACCCTTGGAGGCGCTGCGTGCCTTGCCGATGAGATCCCGAAGGTATTTGCCGCGGAGTCCTGCAGGCAGCCGTACGTGGTGATCGATCGCGACCGCTTGACCGAGCACCGCGAGCGTCTTGCCCGCATCTCGCTCGATCGCGTAAAGCAGTGCACCGCGCATGCAGACGAGCGGTGCCACGGCTGGATCGACGCGCAACCCTTCTTGTTCCGCTTGCGCGAGGGCCCCTTCGACAAGGGCGAGAGCGTCCTTGTAGTGCTCCTTGCCGATGAGCTTCGCCGCTGCGGCATAGGCCTGCTCGATGCTTTCGCGTCCTTCGGCCCAGGCGTCGGTCGACCCTATGAGAAGCCACGCGAAGGCAACCGTCGCCAACCGTTTCATCCAGGGGCGCGTGAGCGCGCTCAACCGAGTGGAGGCGGTGCGGTGCCAAGCGCGGGTCGTATGCTTGCGACCTGTCGACTCGAAAGGAAGCCACGCTCGGGACGGCAACTCGGCGATCGCACGGACGTTCACGCAGAGCCTACCGTCGAGCACGCCGCTCGTTGGTTGAGGAGTTCGCACCGTCGCCGGAGGTTATCTGGCGTCGCCTCGAACCGGAGGCCTTGTTTGGGATTTTTTCCGCCGACCGAATGACCGTCACGCTCAGGGCTCGATACGCCCACCTTGGAGCACCGACCGGTTCACGGTGCGTCCGAGGCACGACGAGCGGCCCCGCTCGGCGAGGCCTGAGGCCGGGTCACCAACGACACCGCGGAGGAAGCCGCGACGGATTGGTTGGTCGCACCGCGAACGGGTCGGTGCTCTAAAATCACCGTTCGTGGTGCGTCCGAGAATGCCCTACACGTGCCGCGAGACGAGGGCATCGAGGGGACCGAGCGCCCCTGGATTGCCGACCATCTTGTCGACGATCTCTCCTCCCTTGAAGAGTAGAAGGGTTGGAATACCCCGCACGCCGTATCGTTGAGGGGTCTCGGGGTTGGCATCGATATCGACTTTGACGATCTTGGCTTTCCCCGCATAGCGCTCCGCGAGCGTATCGAGATGGGGAGCGATCGCTCGACATGGGGCACACCAGCTCGCCCAGAAGTCGACCAGAACGGGGACATCGGACTCGAGGACCTCGGACGCGAAGCTGGCGTCATCGCTGTGCACGATATTGGGGTTTGCCATCGGCTGTTCCTTTTCGATCGGGTTCATGGGCGCTTTTGCCCAGCCCTGATCGCTCGGTATGAGAAAACGCCCAACGACGCAAGCCTGTTTCATGCGGGGAGCCGCGTGGGTCGCCAGATCTTTTGATTTTTCACAATCTGCGCCCGGAGTTTTGGCTGGTTCTTTGCCGCGGGGCCGAGGGTCGTGTTTGTTCTGCGCTCGAATCTTCGATCGGGCGTCATCCATGCCGATACTCGAGTTCTCCAACGTATCGATGAGTTATGTCCGGGGCTCCCAGCGCTCCCGCGAGGGGCGCCGATTTGCGCTTTCGGACATCTCGTTCAGCGTGGAGCGCGGTTCGTTTGCGGTGGTCATTGGCCCGTCCGGTGCGGGCAAGAGTTCGGTGCTCAAACTCGTGCTCGCGATGCAGCGCCCCGATGAGGGGACGATCCGTGTGGCAGATCGCGACATCGGTCGCTTGCGACGGGGATCGATTCCCTATTTGCGCCGCAACGTGGGCGCGGTCTTCCAGGACTTCAAGCTGCTGATCGAAGCGAGCGCGATCGAAAACGTCTCCTTGGCTCTCCATGCGTTGGGCCTCCCACGTCGGCAGGTCTACGAACGCGCCGCCATGGCCCTCGAGCAGGTCGACCTCGAACCGACGACACGTAGACCCGTCCGCTGCCTCTCGGGCGGTGAACAGCAACGCGTGGCGATCGCTCGCGCGCTCGCGGGCGAGCCCGCGATGCTCCTCGCCGACGAGCCCACGGGCAATCTCGATCCTCGGTTGACGCAAGAGATCCTCGATCTGCTGGCCAACGTGTGCAGTCGTGGGACGACCGTCATGCTCGCGACCCATGATCCGCTCGTTCGCGACCATGCTCGCGTCGACCAGGAGCTTCGCCTGATGGGGGGGCGGCTCGTCTACGATTCGGAGGCGGCACGTCGGAAACGCGAAGCGTCCGACGTGGCTGCGAATGCACTGGTCGAGGCGGTGGCGTGATGATCTGGCGCGGTACGTGGCAGACCACCATCTATTCGATGCGCCGTGGTCTCCGGGGCATGAGCGAGGCACCGCTCGTGCAGGTGCTCGCGATCGCGACGACGGCTGTCTGCATGCTCTTGCTCGGAGCGGGCTTGCTCGTATGGGTCAATGCGCGCGGGATCCTGGAGTCGTGGGGTGTGGACATCCCGCTGACGGTGTACTTGGTCGACGACGCGCGGCCTGAGGACGCGCAGCAACTCGCCGCGCGGCTTTCGGCCGTGCCCGGTGTGGAACGGGTCGTGCCAGTCACGCCCGACATGGCGATGACCCGGCTCGCCGAAGGCTTGGGCGGCGACAGTGAACTGCTCGATGGCGTCGATCCGGCGATCTTGCCGGTCTCGCTCGAAGTTCATGTGCGCCGCGATGTGGCCCCCGACTTCGACGATCGACTCGCCGAGCGTGCGGCGGCGTTCGGAGTGGTCGAAGAGGTGGCGTTGCCCGGCGAATGGGCCGATCGAGCGAAGACGCTGCTCGACACGCTCGGCGACGTATTGCTCGGCGCCGGCTGCTTGGTGGCGTTCGCCTGCCTCGCGATCATTTGGAGCACCATTCGCTTGGCCGTGCATGCACGGCGCGCCGAGATCCAGATCTTGCAGCTGGTTGGAGGAACCCCTCGCTTCGTTCGCGCTCCGTTCTTGGTCGAAGGAGCCCTCCAAGGAGCCCTCAGCGCGACCTTGGCCATCGGCCTTCTCTATGTCGGGTTCGATAGCTTGCGACCGTTTCTCGAGCGAGGCTTGACGATTCTGTTTGCCGCCGGTGCGCTGCGGTTCTTTACCCCCCTCGAAGGTGCACTCGGGATCGGCTTCGGAGCGCTCTTGGGCGTGCTCGGCTCACGGGTGGCCGTGGGGCGGTACGTCGAATCATGAGCCGAAGGGGTACGCGCTCGCGCGTGTTCGGAGGTTGGTTGGCCGCTTGGATCGCGTTCGCGCCCGCACCGGCCGATTCGGCCGTGTCGTGGCAACAGGAGCGCAATCGCTTGCGTCGTGTCCTCGAGCACGAACGTGAGCTCACCCAAGCGGCGACCTCGGTGCATCGCGGCCTTGCGGTCCTCGAACGCGAGCGGACGAGTCTGGCGTACACGACCGAAATTTTGGAGCACTCGAGTCGCGAAGCGATGCGCCGGCTTTCGGCCTATCGGGGTCAGCGTTCGGACCGCGAGGGGCGGACGCGCAAGCGTGCTCGAGCGCTCTACAAACTCGTTCGCGGCGGCGTTGCGCGACTCGTCTTCGAGGATCTGGACGGGCGCGATCGGGAGGGGGCCCAGGCCCGGATCGCGCGAGGGAATGCGCTTCGCTTTCTCGTCCGCAACGACCTCGGCGAGCTGCAGATCTATCAACAAGCCGAAGTCAGGGCCTCGGCGGAGTTGGCCGCATCGACCCGTGAGCGACAGGCCTTGCAAGCGATGGGCACGATTCACGCCATGCAGGAGCATGCGCTCCAACGCAGCGAGGCGTCGCTCGATCCCGAGTTGCATCGCGCATCCATCCGTCGTCGACGCATGACGGAGCGCTTGGTCAACGAGGACCAGGATGAAGCGCTGCGCGCCAATCGGGCGCTCTTGGCATTGCTCCGGCGGGATCGGCTCGAGCTGCGAGCCTCACGGGGGCTCGCTGCATCGAGCCGCCTCGTGGCTCCCGTTCCCGGCCCCGTCGTCGGTCGCTTCGGAGACGATCGCGATCGATTGTTACGCCTGCCGATCGTGCGCAACGGGGTCGAACTGCGGGCCCGAACCAACGAGCTCGTCCGTGCGCTCGGTGATGGCCGGGTCGCCCTCGTGGCTGAATTGCCGTCATACGAAACCGTCGTCGTCCTCGACCACGGCGGTGGGCAATATTCGATGACCGCTCGATTGTGGCGGGTCGCGGTCGCGGAAGGCGATGAGGTCGAAGCCGGTGATCCACTCGGTCGCGTGGCGCCGAAGCGGGTGAGCGATGGGCTTGGAACCACCGTCTATTTCGAACTCCGCCATGGCGAAAAACCGATCGATCCGATCCCCGTCATGCGGCGAGCGATTGCCAGCCGCTGACGTCGTGAGCGTCCCGAAAACATCGATCGGTTCATTTGCGGCCGACGGCGACGAGGCGACGTGCACCGGGGCCGTAGGGCCGGCCGTCGATGTCCCCGTAGAGGCGCACATCCGACAGGCCCGACCAATTCATGATCTCACGCAGCTCTTTGCCCGAGTAGAGCGTGTGCTGAAAATGCACGCGGTCGACACGGTCGGCGTGAGCGATGATCCACTCGACCTTCGCGCGGCACCAGTCCTCGACGACCGTGACGCGTTGGATGAGCAGCGAGCCTTCGTGCTCTTCGATCGGGGGACTATCGGCGTGGAGCCGCTCGGCCAAAGCCTCCTTACCGAGCGTGTCGATCACCAGGGCCCCGTCGTCGGTCAACGACTCCACCATGTTCTTGAGGGCGCGCATGTCCTCGGATTCGGTCGCGAAGTATCCGAACGACGTGAACAGGTTGATGATGAGGTCGTAGCGGTTGGGCCGCACGAAGGTTCTCATGTCTTGACGGACCCATTCCACGGCGACCCCCGCCTCGTCCGCGCGGCGGCGGGCCTCCGCGAGCAGGTAGTCGCTCAGATCCACGCCGGTGACCGAGAACCCGCTCGCGGCGAGTGGGATCGCGTGACGACCTGGGCCGCAGCAGAGGTCGAGAGCGTTCCCTTGCGAGATCCCGGTCAAGCGCGTCAGATGGGCGACCTCGCCCTCGGCCCGAACGAACCGTTCTGGGGCGAACAGCATGGGATAGATGCGGGCCCAAAAATCTTCGTCCGCGTACCACTCGGGCATTGCCAATAGCCTGCCAGCTCACCGTTACGACGTCGAGGTGACCTTCTCGTGGGCCACGACGGGGCCCTCGCACACGAGGTCAGACCCAAGGTGAAGTCCGAGGCGTTCGGGGATGCCGGAGAACAATCCCATGGGTCTCGTGCGACAAATCTTCGTGCTCGGATGCGCGCTCGTGTTGGGTCTTTGGTCCACACGAGCCATTTCGGCTCCATCTGCCAATGCGCCGCCTCAGAGCTCCGTCTTGCCGGGGCTGGCACTCGCCGGCTATGCCGCGAGCATCGGTGATCCCATTCCGATCGAAAACCTGACCGTGTTCCCAATCTACGCGAACTCCAACCCGGCATTGGCGAATGCGATCAGTTTGCAGACCGCACTCGATCGCGGCAAAGCCAAGGTTCGCGAACAAGGCGCAAAGGGGGACAACGAGGCGGGAGCCGCGGTAGGAACCCTCGTCGTCGACAATCTCGGTGACGAGCCCATCATCGCGTTGGCTGGAACCGTGGTCCGAGGTGGCAATCAAGATCGCCAGATCGCCCAAGACTTCGTCATCAAGGGCCACGCAACGGTTCCGGTCGATGCGTTCTGCGTGGAGCACGGACGCTGGTCGGGCGTCCGCGACGGCAAGAACACGGGAGGGTCATTCACGAGCACAGGGATGCTGGCTCCCGCCGACGTCCGGGTCGCAGGCCAACACGAGAACGATCAAAGCAAGGTGTGGAGCAAGGTCGCGGAAACGAACGCCCGGGCCACAAAAAGCTCCCCGTCCGGGTCGTTGATGGCCACGTACGATGCTGCCGATCTCGCGGGGCAACGAACGAAGATCGCGGGCGCTGCCGCGATTCTCTTGAACGCAAAGCCGGAGACTCATCGTGTGCTCGGGATCGCCTATGCGGTGAACGGCCAGGTTCGTGGCGCGCGATGGTTTGCGAGTCGTGAGCTGTTCGAGCAACACCGCGACGTGTTGCTGCAAACCGCGGCGATGGAAGCCCTGACGAGTGGGACGAGCGGACCTGCAGGGGGCGATCGTCCGGCCGTGACCGCGACGGAGGTACGCTCTTTCATCGAAGCCGTGGCGACGAGCGAGGTGAAAGCACGCAAGGCGACCAACGCCGAGAACGCGAATGTTTACAAAGAGAGTCGTGACGCGTACGGAGCCGAAGCGAGGATCGAATCCCTGGCACAGCCGGTGACCGTCGACATCTCGGTCAAATGACGAGCACGCATGGCCTAGGGGCTACTCGGGGTCACGCCGAGGGCCTCGGAGCCGGGTCAAGGCGATGTGAATCCCGATCGCGCCACGACTCCAGCTCGGCAATTTCGGAAAGCTGCGCGAATCGATGCCGTGCACCTGATAGGCCGTGAGGCCTTTGCGGTCGAGGCCTTCCAGTTCTGATGGACTTGGTTGCGGGTACACGTGGTCGAGCAAGACGAGCCCGGGCCAGGCCCGATCGAGATACTGGCTGAGGACGCGAGATCGCGAAACGTTGATGAGGATCGCCGATTGGCCCCGTAGGTGAGCGGGCCACTGTTGCTGAGCACGCGGCAGGCCTTGGCAGACGTCGACGCGAAAGATCGTGCGGCCGGCGAAGCGTTCGGCGACGCGGCGGCCCACGACCCCGCCACCACCCAGCACGATGATCGGAGTTTCGGTCGGCAGCCCTTCGAGTCGGCGAACCTCGGCTTCGGCCCGAACGATCGCCCGGGCGGCAACGTCGACTTCCGGGGCCTGGTGGACGATCCGATGCTTGAAGAGCAGACCGGGCAGAATGCCGGCAAACGCTTTGTGCTCGGCTCCGAGCAGTGAGCGGATCCGTTCGGTTCGTTGGACGAGCTCCGCCAAATGCGGGCGATTGTCGCGCCGCTCGAAATCGATTTCGGTGCTGCCGATCAGCGCCACGAGGACGAGTCGGCCGTCCCGGATCGCGAATCCAGCGAGATGAGGCTCCCATTTCTTGATCCGAACACCGCCCCAAAACGCCAGGTCTCGGCCGCGATCACCTGGATAGGCGACGTAGACCAATTTCAGGAAATGCAGTCTGCGATTCCACCATCCGAGGATACGCAGAACGAACTCACGGCTGACGATGGCGTGGAAAAGCAAGAGATGCAGTCCACGAAACGCTTGGCGGAGATGCTCTGCAAGATCCGTCGCCGTGGGCGATGGCGTGGATATGGAGGAGGATGCGATCACCGGTCGTGGGTGTACCTCCTATCGCGACGATCCGCCGTTGCAACAAGGTTTCGGTAGATTTCACGAGGGCGCGATGATTTCGCGAATCCAGGCTCAGCTTGAGATGAGGCGGTCTCGGCATCGTCGTGGTGCGCATGACAATCGCGTTCATCGAGGCCAGAAACGCTACGCCAATGTTATCGTTGGGCCCATTCCATGAAACGGTCCCGACGATCGAATGGTCGCGAACTCAAATCCCGTCGTGAGGTGCTCCGCGTGGCCGCTTCGGCGGGCGTCGGGGTGTGGCTGAGCGGTGTACTTTCCTCCGCGAAGGCGTCCCCTTCGGTTGCGAAGGGACGTCTGCTGGTGACCAATAAAGGCGATCGAACGTTATCCATCGTCGATCCTGCAACCCATCGACAGGTTGCGGTCATTCCCGAAGACGGCGTGACCGGGCACGAAGTCGCGGCTTCGCTCGACGGCAAGCTTGCGTTCGTGCCCATCTTTGGCGACGCCGGAGTCGGGAAGGCCGGGACGGATGGACGGCTCATTCGGGTCATCGACATCGACCAGGCGGCCATCGTGGGGACGGTGGATCTCGGCCGTGGCCTCAGGCCACATGCAGCGGTCGTATGTCCGCGCACCGGTCTGCTCTATGTCACGACCGAACTGGCCAATGCCGTGTGCATCATCGATCCAACCACGTTGGTGGTCCAAGGGTCGATACCGACCGGTGCCGCGCAATCACACATGTTGGCGCTTTCGCGCGACGGTCAGCGCGGATTCACGTCGAACGTCAAGCCCGGGTCGGTCTCGGTGCTCGACCTGCAAACGCGGAAACTCGCCAAAGTGATTCCGGTCTGCGAGGTCACGCAGCGGATCTCCTTGTCGCACGATGACCGCCTCGTGTTCACGTCGGACCAATCGACTCCGCGACTCGCCGTCATCGATGCTGCGGCTTTGGAGTTCAAGCAATGGGTTCCCTTGCCTGGGATCGGATTCGGCACGGCGTCGACTGCCGATGGCGACCTCCTCATCACGTTGACGGGTACGAACGAAGTGATACGCCTCGATGTGTCCACGATGAAGGTCGTCGGGCGGTTATCCGTTCCGAAGGCACCGCAAGAGGTGCTCGTGCGCCCTGATGGGGCCATCGCTTATGTCTCGTGCGATGCGAGCAAGCAAGTCGCCGCGATCGATCTGCATCGCTTCGCGGTCGAAACGCTCATCGACGTCGGAGCCGATGCCGATGGTCTCGCGTGGGCGGTCGGATAGCGTGTCGAAGCCATCGAAAGGCTGCGCTGGGCGCGAATGGGAATGAGTTACGGTCGCGAACCATCGACCCGATATCGGGCGAGATCGACGTGGATATGATTGTAGTGGAGTCGATCGAAATAGGGGGTCACGACGACCGAGAAAATGCGCTCATCGAACAGACGATTGGCAACACGGCGGAGGAACAGCGTCTTCGGATCGGTGGGATTGGGATCGGTCGGCCGGAAGTGGTCCTCCACGGTGACCACTTGGCCATTGGCCAGATGGAAGCGCCGCAGGTCGATGGCGTTCGCGAAGCTGTGTTCGCTCAGCCAGTCGTAGTTGGCCATCTTCCGGCAGTTGTACGTGCCGAGATGGTCGATCCGCTTCACGCGTGAGCGGAGCAGTCGCTCGGCTTCTTCTTGGACGACGGCTTCGAAATCGACGAGGCCGATCGCCATTCCGCAGGCCAGCAGCGGAGAACTGCTGTACGTGATCCGTGCCGGACCGCGCGTGTAGCGGACGACCTGGTGCGCACCGCAGGTATAGACACCGCCGCGCAAACCACCGAGCCCGATCCGAGCCGCCTTGTAGGTCACGCCCAACGCGTCGAGGCGTTCATGACAATCCGCGATCGGTTCCGGCGGTCCCACGACGAAATCGTTGGTCGGGTCGAGATCGGCGTGGGCCGGGTGAATCGGTTCGCTTGCGACGGCCGATGGAGGTGCGAATGCAGCAGTCGAAGCGGGTGCAGCAGTCGAAGCGGGTGCAGCAGTCGAAGCGGGTGCAGCAGTCGAAGCGGGTGCAGCAGTCGTAGCCGGTGCAGCGGACGACGTGGGATCGTCCATCGTGGGCGGTGGATTCGATGCCACGACACACCCGATCACCCCGAGGGCGATGCCCAGTCCATGACGTCGTTCACGAAGGCGCTCGCTCGACGAGCACGGCCCGTCGTTCGAACGGGCGCTCGTCGGGCAGCGAAGCCTCATGAAGTCGGCATGCGCTCGTTACGGTATCGCCGCCAGCGCGGCTTTGACCGAGACCGGACCCTCGACATCGACATGGTCGTCGGAGATGTGGACGTCGAACATCGGAAGGTTCGGCGCGAGTGCAACGACCGTGGCTTTCAGTTGAATGTCCGCGAGCTCGTTGATGGCGCCCAGGAAGCCCGCCGGATCGAGTTGGTGTGCTCGGAGCCAGTCGTCCTCTTGCAGCAACAGCTGAACCCGTTGCTCGCGGAGCCAATCCACGAAATCGGGATGCCGAACGAACATTTCCGTTCCGTGATGATCCGGCTCGAGCAACGGGATGCGGGTGTACGGGTGGACCGGCTCGTCGAGCCTCACGTTGACCACGGCGCCTTCGCCATGGTTGCCGGTCAAGATCTCGTACCGCATGTCGGGGACCTTCGCCCAGAGGCGGGTGAAAAACCCTGAAACGACGGAATCCAACAACGCAAGTCGGACGCGATAGGCTTCGGGATCGAGCGCCATCAAGCGGAGGTGTCCACAACCCATCGTTTCGGGGATGAGGAGGACCTTGAGGAGCGGGGCTTGGAGCTCGCTTGGGGGGGATCGAAGGAACGTTTCGACGTCGGCGATGTTGCTCAATGGAATCGAGCGAAACTCGGGGTCGTTGCGCAGTCGCTCCGCGAGGATCTCGATCGCGTGGAGGTCGGTATGCATGTAGAAGTCGCCGAATGCCTCGAGGTGAGCATCGAAAGCTCCTTGAATTTCGGCCTCATCCATGACGTGGCCGGTCCAAGACTCGACCGCAGCCAAAGCCAGGAGCAGCTCCCCTATATCTCCGCCCGGGGTCCCGACCACTGCATGGCGGTCTCGTCCGTCGACACACGATTCGATCCCGTCGAGAAAGAGCGCCGCGGCCTTGATCGTTTGAACCTGCGACGGAGCTCCGATGTGCGTCTTGACGTCCTCTGCGGTCAGAGTGCGTGGACCCGCAACATGGCCGGTCGATTCTTCGTGGTGGACTTCGGGCGCGTGGTCTTCGACGCCTCGATCGTGCTCTTCATGGTCGTCGGTTTTCGTGGCGGGAACTTGAGAGCCGCATGCGGCGAGTAGCCATACCGATCCGAACGCGACGCGACAGCCTGCTCGCAGGGACATGCGGCCGGTATACACCAGTTGAGGCCGTCGCGTCGGCCGACGCGATACTCCTATGTGCAGGGAGCGCGGATGCCCACCGATGCACGTGGGCTACCATTTCATTCCGTTGGAACTCGGTATTAGGTTCGCGTTAAATGAGGTCGCGTAGATCGAGCGAGGTTCATTACCCGAACCAGCGCGAGACTCCCGGCGATCACCGAGGGCCGCCCATGGAACCCGCAAGGGACGTTGTGCTGCGGCGGGATAAACGCCATTCGAATCGTTTTCGGGTCGAAGGCGCGAGGCTCCCGAAGAGGCCCTCGCCATCGAGACCGTGCGGGGCCGACTCGTCGGATTACCGTCGCCGTGCAAAGGGGGACGGGAATGCACCTTCCTCATACTTGAGTGTCGTGGGCTTCCGCTCCAGTTGCGCCTCGTCGAGTCGAATGCTCAGCGTATGGGCCAGCTGCCACAGGACCTTGGCGCCTGCGACCGGATCGTCTTGGAGGATCTGCTCGAGACCTTCCCGCGAAAGTACGAGGGCTCGTGTCGGTTCGGTCGCGGTGACACTCGCGGAACGGGGTCGCCGGCTGAGCAGGGCCATCTCGCCAAAATGGCTTCCCGCCTTCAGGATCGCGAGATCTCGGCCGGCGCGCGCGACCATGGCCTCGCCCGCCGTGAGCAGGTAGAGGGTGTTGCTGATCTCGCCCTCTTGAATGACCACCTCGCCTGCGTTGAACGAGGCCTGGCCAAGACGGCTGGCGACCCGCACCAGCTCCGCCATCGTCAGCTCTTGCAAGAGGTTCATGCTCCGGAGCCACTGGAACTCCACGTTGACCTGCGTTGCGCGCGCGATGGCTTCTTCCGCGCGACGAGTCGGGGGCAGAGCCCGGAGGACGAGCGCCGTGATGTTGTCCGATCCCCCACGCCCGTTCGCATAGGAGACCAACTGATCCACCGTCGTCGCCATGTCCTCACCGCCCAACGTTCGCGCGAGGGACGACTCGTCGTCGAGGTATTGCGTGAGTCCGTCCGAGCACAACAAGAACGTGTCGGACGGAAGAATTTCGAACACCATCGTGTCGACCCTGACCGTCGGCTGAGGTCCAACCGCGCGGGTCAAGACATTGGTCGGGATGGTTTGTTTGGCTTCCTCACGGGTCATGAGGCCCAATCGAACCGTCTCGGCGATATACGTATGGTCTTCGCTCAGCTGGTGGACTTGTCCGCCCCGAAGAATATAGAGACGGCTGTCGCCGACGTGTCCGACGATGCCGAGATTGCCGTGCACCAACAGCACGGTGCAGGTCGTCCCCATTCCGGCCTTGGCCGGATCCTGTTGCGCCTGAACGAAGATCCTATGGCTCGCCTCTTCGACGGCGCGGGTCATGAGCATGGGCAGGGTGCTCTTCGGGTCGCGTGCTCCGAGCGTCGGGAGATCGGTCCAGAACCGTTCGCGGATGGTGTCTGCCGCGAGCCGGCTCGCGATCTCACCGCACGCGTGACCGCCCATTCCGTCGCAGACGAGCCAGAGCCCGAGCTCGGCGTCGGCGAGGAAGTAGTCCTCATTGTGGCCGCGCCGTTGTCCGACGTCCGTTCGCCCGCTCCCCTGCATGTCCACGGCGGCGACGATACTCGGTTTTCGTGGGCGAGAACCCCACGACCCGCATCGAGCCTCGCGCGGCACGAAACCCGTTATGTCTCGCGGCTCATCATTGCAGTTGCTGCCGCTCATTCATTCGAGCGAAGGGTTCGAGGGCGCGCCTCCGCGCTGAAACCTCCGCGCTGAAACCACAGCCGAGCGGTACGGCGGTGTTCCGCGGTTACCGGGAGGCGGGCGACCACGAAGCCGGGACGAACCCGTCCGTTCACGAGGAGAGGGCCCGCAACATACCAAAGTGGGTTTCGCGGTAGAGTTCGCAGCGTGCGATGAAGTCACGGGCGCTTTTGGGCATCCGAACCCGAGCGCGCGTGATGTGATAGAGCAACCCCTTGCCGGCGCGAAGGAGCTGGACCCCTTGCATCGCGCACTCGCGTTGCGAGGGATCGTGACCGTGCAACACGAACGGTTGAAACGCGGAGAGATTTTCTGCCGCGACGGCAAACCTCGCCCAAACGTCGAAGATTTCAGGGTCGGTGCGTAGGACCTCCACCTTGCGTTTGGCGGCCTCGGACAACTCCCGGATGAGGGTCGCAACACCGTGGAACATCGGCACGCCTTCGAACACCCGGCCGAGAGCGTCGGAGATGTCGTCGATCTCTCGCATGGTGTAAGCGATCTTCACGTAGCGACTCTCGTAGAAGTCCTCGATCGACAACGTGAAGGCTTTCATGGGTTCCCCCCACAGCTCGTCGATCCCTTCCTCGCCGCTCCGATGCAGCACGGTCTTGCCGAGGTGGAGCGCCTCCTGGAAGTGCCCTTCGCAATCGCGGAGTAGGGGGTTGTCGTTGCGGATCTCGATGCCGAGCGCCTGCATCTCGACGAGTTTCGTGAAGATGTCGGTGGCGCGATTGAACAACGCTCCCGCGAGCATGGCTCCGATCACACGCTTGCGGCCTTCGTGCGGTTCTTGGTCGTACGCGGCCCGAGCTTCCTCGAGTCGGTGACCGGGGATGTTCAAGCCGTGTTCGACATGGTTGAACAGGCGTCGGGTCAGGGCGACGATGAGTTCGCGTTTGGCTCTCAACGTGTCGGCCGGCGCCGGATACGTTTTCACCCAGTAGCCGCAGTAGTGGACACGAGCCTCCCCATCGATCGTGCGGCGGGTTCCCGGGGGACTTTCTTGCGCTGACGTGCGCAGCCGAGTTGCGTGGGATGGATCAGCCATCGCCAGCATTACAACAACCGAACTGGTCCCCCTGCAACGTACAGCTCGGTAGGACTCGACGACCTTGTCGAAGCAGAAAATACGCGTGGGATGGATGGATCGTCGTCGTGACAAAATCGAAAGGCGGTATCTCGCCGTCTTGCCCGCGTATGTCGAGCGTCGTACCCGCACATTCGACGATCCCCGTTCACGCGACCGTTGAACCGATCGTCGATTGTCCGTTGGATGTCCAATCGATGGATGAATCTCGCGAGTGGAGAGCTGAATCGGAGAACTGACCGTATAGGTCATATCGCATTCACGAACGCCCCTCGAAGGTCCGGAGCGCGGCTGCGGTTCGCGACGGACCGTCCGGGTACTGACACGATGAGACCTTCGCCGTGCGGATCGGCGATCGTGACACTGTTCGAGGCCGGTACGAGACGCTGCCATCGTCGTACAGGACCGGCCCCGAACTTCCGCGTCGTTCTGCCCCTGGCACACGCCCGAGTTCGAGGCTCGCCATGAAACCTCATGGATTCAGCCACTTCGACGCGCCTTGCCCGAGTCTCAGCTCGGCGATACCGTCGGGGCCACCCGCAGGAGGACATTCGTGGCCGACGACGACATGAAGGCAGAACTTGAGCGTCTTCGAGCGGAGAACCAGCGTCTCAAGCAGCGCGGCTCCCGAACCATGTCGATGAAGGTATCGGAGAAGGGGGCGTTGTCCGTGTACGGTCTCGGGCGCTTTCCCGTGACGCTCTACAAGGAACAATGGGGCAAATTGCTCGACATGGCCGACGACATTCGCGCCTTCATCGAAGAAAACAAGGATAAGCTCAAAACCAAGGGTGAAGACTAGTACTCGGTGCCGGAAGTTCGTTCCGTGCCATGCCCTGCCCGATGGGCTGCTGCTCGGTTCTACTAGGTTAGAGCGGCGCGCACGTTCGCGGTGAAGCCTTTGACCATCCTCCATATTCCCGCGAAACTGAGGCCGATGAATCGTCATGCGCGTCGTGGGCTGCTCGTTGCCTTCGGCTCCTCCGTTCTCGCGTGCACGCGCATCATCGAACTTTCCGGCGTCGGTGAAGCGCCGCAGCTCGCCGAGGAAGGTGCGGCGGAGGAGTTCGATGGGGACGGGGTCGTGAGCAGTTCGGGAGATCACCCTTCAGCGGACGACGAGGGCGCCCCCGCTCCTGACGCTGGCGAAACGGAAGGGGAAGGTGGCAGTGTCGCGACGGCGGCTGCGGGGGACGGGGACACGACGATCTCGGATAGCGACAGTTCGGATCCCATGGGCGAGTCAGGCCTCAAACTGTGTGCCGAGCTCGTCGACGACCTCGAGGACGGTTCGCCGTTCATTCCGAGGATCGGAGGTCGCTCGGGCGCTTGGTACATCTATAACGACGAGTCGGTCGGCGCGACGCAGGAACCCGTCGAGCTTGCACCTCTCCTCGCGCCCAATAGTGGCGACGGGGCGCCAACGAGTGATGGCATCATCCCGACGACCCTCTATTCGGCGAGAACGTCGGGGGAAGGGTTCATGGAGTGGGGGGCCGGCATGGGGGTCGACCTCAACCATCCGGCCTGCGCCAACGACACGCAAACGGCTTGCACGCCAAGTGATGGCGCGATGCCTTACGATCTGAGTATGGTGGAAGGACTTTCGTTCTACACGAAGGCGTACACCGAGGGGTTGACCATCGTGTTTCAAGTGGCCACTCAAGGTACGACTCCGGTAGCAGTTGGCGGTACCTGCGAGAACGTAACTGGTGGGCAATGCGACGCTCACTATGAGACGATGATCTCGGTAGTGCCCGAGTGGGCAGCTCACGAGATCTCCTTCGCCATGCTGGCACAGCCGGCCTACGCCGGAACGAGCGCGGTCGAGTTCGATCCATCGACTGTACTTTCGTTGCGATGGCAAGTTCCGACAGGTGTGACTTTCGACTTTGCCGTCGATGAGCTCTGTCTCTATTGAAGTGTCCTCTTCGGTTCTCCGGCCGCGGCCTCAAACGCCGGCGACTTCGTCGTGGACGACGAGGGCAAAGCGGTAGCTGAGTACGTCTTGGCCGAGGCCGGGAAGTCGCATCGTCCAGCGGATGAACCCGTCCGAGTCGGGAGAGGCCTTCGGAGCGGTTTCGGTCAGCTCCACCTTGACCTGCGGAATCTCCGAAACTGGGATCCGCTCGGTGACTTCGATGGTGCACGGCGTGATGGCCAAGCGGCTCAGCTTCACCCGCACGCGCGTGGGCTTGCGCGTCCACGAACTGAGCGAGCGCCGTTCGGGTTCGAGCTCCTCCACTTCACGATGGATCCGGATCGAGCTATCGGGACCAAAGCCGAGGTCGAAGCGTTCGCCTTGGGAGACGAACAAGATCGAGGTTCGTCCGACCAAGCCGCTGTTGCGGACGAGGTCCACCGGCCCGGCCAGCAGGGGGTACTCCGCCCGATTGGTCTGGCGGCTGCGCAAGACGGCGGCGGCGACCCGTTCCGCGATACACACGAGCGTCGTTTCGGCCGGCGCCTCGAACCCGAACAGCGGCACGCGATGGGGAAGACCGTCGCTCCGCACGGTGACTCGGGCGGGAGACCGAAGGTCGAGCGTATGGCCTCCATCGTCCATTCCTGGGAGATGGTCGGGTTCGACCCCGTTGTCCCCAGCGGGAGTGCCGTCTGCACCGAGTCCGGTGGTTTGCACCGCGTGCTCGCGTGCCTCCACGTCGACGGTGTTGCGTTTGGCGAAGAGTTGCAGTCGATCCGTTGCGAGGGCGGGCGGACGAGCGCCCAGTGAGGGGCGTTCGGTCGAAAACCGCAGGTCGACGTCAGTCCAGTCCTCGCCGGTCGCTTGCCAAACGCAGCCATCGGTTCGGAACCGCAGCAAGGCCTTGCCGTCGTTCGAGGTTTCGATCAGTTGGGCCGTGTGCCACGGACGCCAGAGCGCACCGGGTACGACGTATTCGATGCGGAGCGTGATCGACACGGGATCCGATCCTGCGTGCAACAGCTCGACGACGATCGCTGCGCGGGCAGATCCCCCCACCGGATCGCTCGCCGTTGCGAGCGTCCGCAGGTCGCGAAGGTTTTGCTCGGCACGTTCCATTTGTTGGGCCACGTCGCAGCGCTCTCCACCGAGCGCGATGAGGCGTGATTCGATCTCGTCGAGTTCGTCACTGGCACTGGCTCGGGGTTCGCGAGCCCATCCCGCGTCTTCACAGAGCTCGACGAGGGAGAGCTCGTGGAGTTCCTGCACGAGTGCGACCTCACGATCGATCGAACGCAAGCGAAAGTTGCGACGTTGCTGTTCGGCTTCGGCCTCTCGGATCCTCGTCCGAATCGCTGCCACGTCCGAGGGCCGCTCGGTGTCGGCGGTGATTCGCCAGCGTTCGATCTTGGTGTCCTGTACCCGAGTGTCCGCAAGGCGATCGACATCTGCCGAATCGATCGCCGCAGCGAGAGTTTTGTCGACCAAGGCCGGGGCCACGTCCTCGATTCGCAATCGAGAACGACCGGGGGGCAAGGTAAGGGATCCGCTGCGTTTCACGATGCCACGATCCTCGAGCAGGGTGACCTGGACGACAGGGATCGAGGCGATCAGGGGGTCGGCCAATGTCATGATTCCCTCCGGTTACCGCCGCCGACTTCGAGATGACCCGGGATGGTGACGACCCACGTTGCCTTCAGGGTGCGTCGATCGCCGGGGGCGATCTCGACGATCCACCGCCTCCCACCTTCGAGCTTTTCGTGCTTCGGTTCGTACTCCACCCAGGCCGGGTCGATGGTGGTTTCCGTCACGGTGGCCTCGTCGGCATGTTGGGTGGCAAGTACCGGCACGCGCTCGCGGACCTCGACGGTCGCCGACTGCCGCAAGTTGTTCCGGACCTCGATCGCGATCGCATGGACGAGCGCTTGTTGCCGGCGGAGCATGCCCGCCGCTTCCTCCCGAAACTCGACGTTGCGGGCGATTCGGATCCCTTGCTCGACGCCGAGCCCGAGCTCGATCCGACCGCCCGTCGGCGTCAACGCGAGGTCCGAGGTCAACCAGAATGCCCCATCGACGTAGACATCGATGGGGCCGGGCAAGAGCGGAGCCGGCAGGGGGTTCTGAACCGCTACGGTCCGAAACACATCTTGCGAAGCTCGCGGAACCGCGATGAATCGTGGACGCGATTCGACGGCGTCACGTCGAATCGCGAGCGCATGATATTGGCCGTCGCTCTCGACATCGATCGGTGCATCCGCGTCATACGCATAGTCGAATCCTTCGTCCGAAGTCGGCCACAGATGCCCAACGGGGATCGCCATGTGTTCGAACGAGCGAGCCTCCGACTCCGCCTGATCGAGTCTCGCGAAGGCACCACGGTCACCCGCGATCCATCGGTCCGATCCGAAGGCCGAAGCATTGTGACGGTAGAGGGCTTGAGGATCGAGCCGCCGGAGCGCACCGCGACCCTCGCTGTCGCTTTCGGGCAGGCGCAGTCGACCATAGTCGAGCATCTTCCGCGCCGCCGTGGGCTCGGGGGGTGGAGGTGGCGTGGGCTCGGCGGGCGCTTGTTGGATGGGAGCCGCGGCTGGGGGTGGGCTTGGATGCCCTCCGCCCGAAGTGGAACGACGCCGAGCTGCTGGAGCAGGGGGCGACGTCGGAGCGACCACCGCAACGGCTGCGAGGGCGCCGGGGCCGGACCACGGGGGACCCTGCCGGGCGAGCTCGAGCATCTGCGGTGGAGCGGCAAACGCTTGCGGTGCCGCTGCGCTCGAGGGCGGTGGCGGAAGGGAAGGGCTCGGTGGGCGAGGTCGAGGGAGGGCGCGATTCGGTGAGATCGGCTTGCCGAACGCGCGGTCATAGTCGTGAAAGAGAGCTTCGAGGCCACCCGGAGCGTCCCGCCAACCGACACGCTTCGGTTCGGACTGGGTTCGACCGATCTTCTTCGCTTTGAGTTCGGGCAGATCCGACCAGGATTGAGGATCGGCGGTCGAAAGCGTCAGGATGACACCACGCCAGTTCTCGCCCGTTTGTTGTCCGACGAGGGCACGGAGCTCGAGGACTCCACGTCGCATGTCGCCATCCAACCGAATGACATATGCGGGCGCCCAACGTGCGCCGGGGACGAAATACTGTAGGCGCAAGACGATCCGCGCATCGGTGCCTCGACTCGGTCGCGGCCACTCGAGCACGACGAACGCGGTTTTGCGTACTTCGTCTGGTCGGGCGTTGCGGTGATCGGAGGCGATGCGCCGGCGTTCCTCGAGCACGTTCAACCGTTCGGTGGCCTCGAACAAGCGCTGCCGTGCGGTCGCGATGCGTTCATCGAGGGCCGCCGCGCGGCGCAGGCCAAACGTGAGCGCGGCCCATCGCGCTCCGGTCGGCGAGGGTAACGGCGGGGACTCTTCCGTCGTCGTGCGGTGAGCGATCGAGAGTTCATCCAGTTGGGATCGAAGACGTTCGTAGTCGGCAACGTTTCGCTCTGCGGTGGCGCGGTCGAGTCGTGCGGTGAGCAAGACCTCATCGTTGGGGGGTGGCAGGGCAGGATCGGAAGGAGGGACAGCCAATGTCACCCGGATCTCTCGGGCCACCACCGCATCCTCGCTGGCTGGGCCCACGACCTCGACTCGCAGCGAGGCGTCGTCGAGGGTGAGCGGCAGCCCGGAGAGCCGGATCCCGAAGGATGCGTCCGTCCGATCGACCTCGACCACGGCCTCTCGCTCGACCAAGGCGCCGCGCCGATACAAGGTCACCGCGCGAACCGTCGAGGCTACGTCCCTGGATGGCATCGGGGCCGCGAGTGTAGCCCATCCGGGCTCGCGGCCAGTGAGGTGCTACTCGGCGGCCTCGAGCAGAAGTTGCTCGGCTGCCCGATCTTGGTCGCCGGTTCGCGGTTGCGAGTGTTCCGGCTCCGGCTTGTGTGGTTGTCGGTGATGGACCGCGGGAAGCGGTGCCAGGTGACGGCGGTGCAAGTTTGCAAGACGTGCGCGGGCGCGTGGCCAGCTCATGCGACGGCGGTGAGGTTCGGCCGCGAGCCCATTGAGCAAGTTCTGCAACGCGGAGCGTACTTTCTCATCGTAGGCCGCGACCATCTCGTCGGAAGGCGAGGGATCGCGCGGGACCGGCAACGGAACCGGTGCGCCCACGCGATACCGGAATGGGGTTGGCCAGGGCAAATGCGGCCAGGGGCCGATGCCGATTCCCCATGGCAGCGATAGATGGATGGGGAATACGTCGATGCGAAATAGTTCGTGCAATCGCAGCCGCTCGGCAATGCGTTTTCCGTCGGTGATGATGACCAATGTGTCATGCGGTCCGCAATGCGCGACTGGAACGGCCGGAACCCCGGTTTGCAACGCCAGACGAGCGTAACCCGTGTGCCCCGAGAACCGAACATTGTGCCGTTCGCTCCACGGCCGCCAGGTGTCACGATCACCTCCCGGCATCACGATGATGTCTCGTTTCCACTCTGCCAGCGCCTGGTGAGCCACTTGTCGGGAGGTTCGCAATACCCCGACTTGATCGAAGAACGGACCGGTCAAACGGGTCGCGAGCAAGATCTCGTGCGCGAGAAAATGTAATGGACGGGCACCGCCGAAATGCTGATACCACGCATAGGCAAACCCCAAACAGTCGAGGACCGTGCTACCACCCGAATGATTGGACACGAGCAGTGCTGGAGAATCGGTGAGGTTCTCGAGGCCTTGCATCTCGACAGGAAACGCCGCACCCGGCTCGAAGAGTCGTCCGAGCCATTGAGCCGCGCGTTCGACTCGGTCGGGGTCGAATCGATCTCCCTGGGTGCCCCATGCCGGATCCCCGTGAGTGTGTAACCAGCGCGACGCCCGCGACTTGCATCGGGGGACGCTGGGTACGACCGATGGGCGGGGTCCATTCAGCCCCGGCGGGGCGAGACACCCATTCAGCCCCGGTGGGGCGTGACACCCATTCAGCCCCGGTGGGGCGTGACACCCATTCAGCCCCGGCGGGGCGTGACACTCACTTTGTCCGTTCGACACGCCTGACAGGAGTGGGCTCAACCTTGAGTACGTGCAAGGCCTTTCACATGGCCCCTTTTGACGGGAGACGAGTGCGACGCCCGCCACTCGCTCCGAGCAACGTTTCTGGAGGTTGGCCGGAACTAGGCCGCCTGAAAATCCGAGGCTCGAGACTGCAGCTCGACGCTCGCGGTCGGCCGTCTCAATTCGGCTCCAAACCGGCACAGGCGCTCGATGAACCGCTTGGGTGCCTCGAACAGCGGCACATGACCGATGCCTTTCGGTACCTCGACGACCGCGTGCGGCGGCAAGGACTCCGCGAAAAATTGAAAGTGCGACTTCGGGAGCAGCCGCTCGTGTTCACCCCACCAAAGGGTGATCGGCATGCGCAGCGCAGCAAGCTCCACGCTGGAAAGCTCCGCGTCGCGAGCGAGAGCGAGCAGACGTCGAATCTCGGCATTCCCCAACCGGGCGAGAATGCTCCACGCCAATATTTCTGTTGCCCATCCGAGGGACGGCAGCGCGCGACGAACGAACGCGCGTGCCCGAACCGTGTCTCGAATGTCCAACAGGGTCAACAGTTCCTTACGAACTTCGTGGTCACCACATGGCGCCCCTGCAGGGGAGGCAAGAAACAGTCCTGCCGTCATCTCGGGGTGGGTCAACGCAAAACGAATGGCGGTCAAACCACCCAAGGAATTACCCACCACGATTGCGGGTCGATCGAGATGCCGGCGGAGCGCATCCGCGGTTTCTCCGAAGATCTCCGCAGCATCGGCATCGCTCCTCGCGGGGTCGCTCCGACCGTGTCCGGGCAGGTCGAGCGCGATCACCTGGCTCGTGTGGGCGCGGAGCTTGCGAACGAGCGGCGCGAAGTCGATCGCGCAAGACCCCAAGCCATGGAGCAGGACAATGGGCGGCAACGCCCCCGACCCCGGCGTGTCGAGCAGATGGAGCCCACCCACCGAGGTGCTGACCCGCAGGCTTCGGGCTCCCGAAACGACCATTCTGCAACGCCGAAACTCATCCACGGTGCGCAATACCTGGCGAGCTCCCCATGCGTGCATCGGCGTCGACAATAATGTGAAACCCGCTCGCGAGCTGAGATCCAGATCACACTGTCCCTGTTCTCCTCGGCGATGCCAAGGTCGTCCATCGACCCGTCCAAGGCCGCCCATGGCTCGCCGCGCGCGCTCACCGTAAGGTAGTGCCGCTCACGTGCTCTTCGCATTGCTGGTGATTTTGCTTTGGGTCGCGCTTTTGCTGCCGGGCGCTGCTCTGGTGGAGCGGTGGGCACCCGAAGCACCCGCCCTCGTTCGTCTCGGCCTGGCCGCGGGGCTCGGGACCACGATCGCGATCGTGAAGGCGGTGCTCTTGCACGTCGGCATGTGGATGCCTCGGCCGGGAGCCCTCTGGATCATCGAATCGGCCGTGTTCATCGTCTCTGCGGTCAGCCTCGCGATGGCTCGCCGGGAACGAGGGCGACGCCGCGACCGATCGGTGCTCGTCGTCTCGGGGGTGACGCTCGTGGCTTCGTGCCTCCGCATGTGGCCCCACGACTTTGCCCTCGAGCCTCTACCGGTCTACGACGCCGCGGCCCATTGCACCCTCGTTGCCGCACTGGCCGAAAATCCAGGACGAGCGACCTGGCTGCCGTTCATGGATGCACCGCCCCATTATCCGTGGGGCGGACATGCAGTGGTCCTCGAGCTCCATCGCTTGACCGGTTTTCCGATCCACGGGGTGTTCGCAGTGACGCTCACAGCCGGTCTCGGAGGGGTGAGCATCCTCGCCGTCACCGGGTTTGCGCGCACGATCTGGCGCCGAGATCTGCCGGCCATGGGCGCGGGAGCGGCCTACGCGTCGCTCAGCTTGGCACTTGGGGCAACTTACGCCCGTTGGGGAGGCCTTCCTGCCGAACTCGGATTCGCCCTCGCGCTCGTCATGGGAATCGCTCTCCTCGAGCGACGAACGAATCCTTGGGCGGCGCCGTTGCTCTGGTTGGGACTGTTGTTGGCTCACCATCTCACGCCGATCATCGTCGGCGTCGCCGTGATCCCATGTGTCCTGGCACTCGGGTTCGTGCATCCACGCCTCCGGGTGTGGTTCGGTTGGACGATGGCGCGGCTGGGGCTCGCAGCCGGGTTCGCCTTGCCGATGTGGAGCAGCATCTTTGCCGGGGGTGATCCGACGGCGGACACCGTCGCGCTCGCGATCCCGCGAACGATGGATCTGTTCGATCTCGTCGGGAACACCATCGGCTCCCTCCTCGTCGCCTTCGCGGTCGTCCCTCTGGCCACCGGCCGACTGCCGCCACGCCTTGGCCGAGTGGTTTTGCTCGGGCTTGCGACCGGTCTGCTGGTTGGGTTCACCGGGTGCTATTCGCTCGCGAAGGTGATCCACGCGGTGGCCGGGAGTGCGGGCACGGCCCTCGTGCCCTCGCGCTGGGCCGCGGCACTGACGTATCCGCTGGCCGTGCTTGCGGGAGGCGGAGTCGCCGAGGTGTGGCAGTGGGGCGTGCGGGTGGGGAAGCCGTGGTGGCGTTGGGCCGGCGTCACCATCTTCATGCTCGTTCCCGCCTACCCGCTCTGGCGCCAGGCGGCGACGACTACGTATGACCGAAACGCCTGGGCGGCCTATCAGTTGACCGGGGAGGTGTCCCGCCCGCAAGACATCATCGTGGTGCTGGCCTCCGATCCTCGTTGGGCCGGATATCTATCTCGTCGTGCGGCAACGACCGTCCCTGCCCCACCGGGATCGGATCCCCTGACCCCCGAAGCGCAGGCCCGTCGAGCAATGCCCCGCCATGTGCTCGAGGGCTCGCCTGCACCAGCGAGCCCCGCCGACACCGATTTCTACGTCGTGCTCGACCGGCGGATGCATCCGCTCCCTAGCGGGGGATTCCTTCAGGCCGTCGCAGCGTTCGATAGCGTCATCGTGTTTCGCTGGGGCCGGCGGGAGCCGTCGAGATGACGCCGCTCGACCGATATCGTCGCGTGACGAGCTGGATGATCGGCATCGTGATCGTTTGCGTGCTCGTGCATCTGCTCACCCATGTGTTGCTCGCGGCGTTGCACATCCCGACCGGCGAGTTTCAATGAGCGTCTCAATGAGCGTCGTCGCTGCCGAACACCGAGCGATAGCACTGGCCACCCAAGATCCCGCCGAAAATGGGGGCGATCCAAAACAGCCATAACTGCGACAGGGCTGCCGTTTCGGCAAACAATGCGACCCCGGTGCTGCGGGCCGGATTCACCGAGGTGTTGGTCACGGGAATGCTGATCAGGTGGATGAGGGTGAGGCCGAGTCCAATGGCGATGGGGGCGAAGCCGGCGGGTGCACGTGGGTCCGTGGCGCCCATGATGATGAGGAGAAAGAAGAACGTGAGTACGACTTCCGTCACTAGGGCAGAGATCACGCTGTATCCGCCAGGGCTCAGCGGTCCATAGCCATTCGACGCAAATCCGCCGACGTGGGTGCCGTCTTTGCCCATCACGACGACGTACAGCATGGCACCCGCGACCACGGCTCCCAGGGTTTGCGCGACGATGTAAGGCAGCGCTTCGCCCATCGGGTGGCGTTTGCCCGCGACCAGGCCAAGGGTCACCGCAGGGTTGAGATGGCAGCCCGAGAGATGCCCGATCGCATACGCCATCGTGAGGACCGTGAGCCCAAAGGCGAACGAGACTCCGACCAACCCAATGCCGAGATTCGAATCCGTGCCGCCGAACGCCGCCGCCAGCACGGCACTTCCGCAACCGCCAAAGACCAACCAAAACGTGCCCAGTGCCTCGGCAACTAGCTTCTTCGTCATATCCGTGTCCTCCGAAAAGAGCCTGCGCACTATGCCATCGAAACGACATGGGGTGTAAACAAAGCGCCGAAGTTCGATCCGCACGACATGGAGGAACGCCGGAACGACGGCAACGAAGCTACCTCTGCTCACATGCAACGTGGGCGTGTCGTTCATGGGCGAATCCCTCCGCAGTCGTGCGACGGGCCGGGGCCGAGCGGACTTTTTCGGGCTCAAGACGGGCGAGGGATCGTGAGTAACGTCGTTCTCATGAACCACCCAACGGTCGATCGCTATTGTGACTGTCCGAATCGTCACCGAACGACGCGATGGGAAATGCGATGAGATGCATTCGGACAAGGCGCGTTCGCCATCGCCTCCGTCCCGCTTCCGCCCACGAAACGAGCGAGTTGAGCGAGTTGCGACGAGCGATTTTGTGCCCACGAAACCTCGAACGAGGGGCACGCCGTGTCGGGTCGCGGGCGCGCCCGGTGTTGGCTCGTGAGCGACTGCAACGTCACAGTTCGTGAACGTTTCAGAACGAGGATTCTCGAGACCTGCAAGGGCGATTGGGCGAAGGCCAACTCCAACGTCACAGCGATTTGCACCCGACACGCGGCCAAACCGGCGCGCGAGGGTGGTCGACCCCAGAGTTTTTCTCGAAACCAGTGGACACGCGACGCGGTGGCTACACCTTGTCGGTCACCATGAACCACCTCATTGCATTGAGCTTCCCCAACGAAGCCGCGGCACAAGAGACGTTATCCACGTTGCAAGGATTGCAGCAAGAACATCTCATCGACTTGGAAGACGCAGCGATCGTCGTGAAAAAGCCGAACGGCAACGCCAAGCTCATCCAAAGCTTCAACCTGACGGCAGCGGGGGCGGTGAGCGGCACCTTTTGGGGAACGCTGATCGGTCTATTGTTTCTCAGTCCGTTGTTGGGGGCCGCCGTGGGCGCGGCAACAGGAGCGATGACCGGGGCGTTGACCGACATCGGGATCAACGACGACTTCATGAGGAGCTTGGGCAACGCGCTCACACCCGGAACTGCGGCCCTGTTCATCCTCGTTCGCTCCGCGACCCCGGACAAGGTTGCCGCCGCTCTCCGGCCTTTCCAGGGGCAGGTGTTGCAAACCAACCTTTCGTTCGACGACGAGAATCAGCTCCGCGAGCTCCTCGAAGGCGTGCGGGGCTGAAGTCGAGCGCGTCTCGGCGTCGAGGGTCATCGACGCCGTACATGCGATGGTCCTAGCGGGGGTTCATACGAATAATCCGTTCGGATCGTACCGCCGTCGAATCAGCTCGAGGCGAGCGAGGTCGACCCCCGCTTGTGCCGTCGCTCGTTCCCGTGGGTCTACGTCCTCGGTGAGGAAATTGATGTAGCCGCCCCGCCCTGACCGTTCGTAGACGCGCGCGTGGGTCTCGCGCACCCAGCCGATGTTGGCTTCGTCATGAGCGGGGTCGTCCCATGCCGTCGCGGCGACGACGATGAAACGAGCGTCGCGATGTGCAGCAGCGCTGCTTTCATGCGAGATCCGACTGACGGCGCCCCCGAGAAAGAACACTTTGATGTTGGCCGACGAGGAGGGGAGGTGTTGGGTCGCGTCGAGGAGTCCGGCAACGATGGCGTCGTCGAGATCTCCGATGTACTCCGATTTCCAATAGTTGCGTCGACCCTTGCGCTCACCTCCATCGAACATGGACTGCAACGCGACGAACGGTCGCGACACGATGAGATCTGCGGCCGGCTGGACGCCACTGCGCAGCGGATCGAGATCCCCATCGATACGTCCTGCATCGCCCGTGTGGCAAACGATGGTGGTCGCCACCGGGCGTCCGTGCATCGCCGTCGGCAAGAATGGTGCAGCCGGGGCGGCCGCGAGTTTGAGCATGCAACCGAGCTCGTCGGGCGCACGAGCGGTGAGTCGTCTGAAACGATCGATCGCATCTTCGAGCTCGTCGGGCGCACGAAAGTGGGGGCCGCCGACGACCATGGGATTCAATCGTTGAGCACGAAACTCGAAACTCGTGACAACGCCCGGCGCACCGCCACCCCCACGCAGCGCCCAGATCAGTTCAGGATGATGCTCGTCATCGACAGCTCTCGACACACCCTCCGAGGTCACGAGTTCGACACGTCGAAGGTGATCGCAAGTCAGACCAAAACGTCGTGAGAGCCAACCGAAACCACCACCCAAGGTCAGCCCAGCGATCCCCGTTTCCGAGATGATCCCCGTCGGTACGACCAGCCCATGGGGCGCCGTCGCCGTGTCGACATCGCTCAGCAGTCCGCCTCCTCGAACCACTACGGTGCGAGTTTCGGCATCGACCTGGACGGATCGATCGCTCGACAAATCGATGAGCAGCTTTCCGTCGGCGAGCGCCCGGCCTCCGATGTTGTGACCCCCGCCGCGTACACTGACCCCGATCCCGTGGTGTCCGGCAAATTGCACGCATCTCTGGACATCCTCAGCGTGCCGGCAACGAACGATGAGTCCGGGGCGACGATCGATCATCGCGTTCCAGATCTGTCGGATCTCGTCGAAGTGCGGATCATCGATCCCGACGCTGGTGCACTCGAGTTCGTCGCGAAAGGAAGCGAGTGCGGTGGCGGAGACCTCGATCGGGGTTCCATCCGGACTGCGGAATGCTGCATGGCTCATGGTCCCAAGCTGTCGCGGCGGGGGGTCGGTGACTAGTCCAAGATCTGGACCGTCGAGCCCGCGCACCGCTTGGCGGCCAATGTTCCGGGCTACACTCCGGGTCGTGAAGGGATACGGCCAGTTTTGCCCCGTCGCCAAGGCCTCCGAGATCCTGGCCGAACGCTGGACGCCGCTCGTCTTGCGGGAATTGTTGTGTGGCTCCCGTCGCTTCAGCGATCTCCGACGCGGAGTCCCGTTGATGTCGCGTACGCTCCTGGCCGCACGACTGCGGGAGCTCGAGCATGCCGGCATCGTGGAGCGACGTGACGTGCCAGGGAACCGACGCTCGCATGAATATCATCTCACGATCGCCGGCCGAGAGCTCGCCCCAATCATCGAGGGGCTGGGTACGTGGGGACAGCGATGGATCATGACAGCGATTGATGAACGGGATCTCGACCCATCGCTATTGATGTGGGATATCCGTCGAAACCTACGCCGCGATGAGCTTCCCGATCGCAAGACTGTCCTACTCATCGAGTTCCGCGATGCTCCGAGTGCGCGCCGACGTTGGTGGCTGGTCATCGAACCGGGTGCGGCGGATTTATGCATGACCGATCCGGGCTTCGAGGTCGATGTGAGCCTCAAGGTGCGGCTCGTGGATCTGACCCGCTATTGGCTCGGCCACCTCGGCTGGAAAGAACTCGTTCGCAGCGACGGAACCGCCATCGAAGGTCCCGTGGTGCTGCGACGTAGCCTTCCGGGGTGGCTCGGTCGCAGTACCTTCGCAGGCATCGGCCCGGCGTCGGGCTAAAGCTTGGAAACCGTCCCAGCCGTGTTTGGGCTTCGTCCGTTCCGGAATGGTGCCTGACGGCCTCCTCCAGCACTCGTGCGGCTCCGGCCAAGCCGATCCACGAGTTGCACCCGACACGTACCGATGCGGCCCCTGAGTTCGACCCGGTGGCCCAGAAGTGCGGCGTCGACCGATCGCTCGGGAGACTCGAACGAGCTTCGTTCCGCCCCTTGCGTGTGACGACGCGGACGAGGTGCGTCGAGCCGCGCAGGTCTCCGTCGAGTCTCGAAATCATTGTCCCCACGTCGCGAACGAAAGGCTCGACCCATTGCTCGGAGGCGGCTTCGATTTCGCGCTCTTTCGACGAAATCCATCGCGTTCCGACCATGCGTTGTCGTCGAGATCGCGGAATCGCAACAGCGAGACACCGGATCGCGTCAACGCGCGCGCAAACCCACGCGAACGGCCTACGTTGACGTCTTTTTGCAGAGTTTCGTACAGCAGCGCGAACGTGCGTACGCACGTTCAAATCTTTGCAGGCCCAAAAATACATTCGGTACCGAACGATCTTTCGATCGTCTTGGAATTCCCACAACGAAACCGTCGACGCCCTCGATGGAGATGTCATCATCGAGCCGTAGGTACACTGATGATCTCCGAATCAGCGCATGTTTCGAACGTAGTTTCGCCTGCAAGTGCAGGGGAGAGTGGGACGTTTGATTTCAGTTCGATCGACACGTTGCGTTCGATGCTCGAAGGCGTGCGTGTTCCTATGTTGGTCGTCGACGCGGGCTTTCGCAGCGTTCCCATCGAATATGCGAACGACGCATTTCGAGGGGTCGCGGGTTATGCCCCAGGCGAACTCGTGGGGCAGCCGCTCGAGACGCTCGGGGGTGAACTGACCGATCGCAAAGCCGTCGCAGCGCTGCGACGACAGGTGCGACGTGGACGTTGTGCGTACTCGCGGATTATCGCCTACCGGAAAGATGCGGTCCCGTTCCAAGCCGATTGGCGAGTCGAACGAGCGGGAGCCGTGTTGGGGCACAAACATCGGTATTTTTGCTCGTTGCGCAACGTTCGCGAACTCTCGTCGTATGCGCGCGGAACCGGCCGAGCTCCACGGGAGCCCATTCGAACGGCGATGATCATCGTGAACCACGATGGCTGGATCACTCGAGCCAGCTGTGGCGCGGCGACGTTGCTGCGCCTCGACTGTGAGCCTCTCGTCGGACAGCACGTGCGGATCCTCGACACCCACATTCGCCCTCGGGCGGGCGGTACATCGATTGTGGGTGTAGTGCGATCTGGTGATGCCTGGGATGGGTGCATACGTACCGGCGATGGCCGAGACCTGTTCGTCTCGGTCGATCGGATGGGCAACGAAGGGGTTGCGATCGTCGTGCGTGACGATTCCGAGAATCGTCGGATCGAGGCCCTGGCCGAAAGTGTCAACTTGATGAATCATACCGGTTACGTATTCGCCGGGATCCGACACGAACTCGGCAATCCAATCAATAGTATCAAAACGGGCCTTTCGGTCATGAAGAGCCAAGACGCCCATTTCGACGCAGGGAAACGACGACAGTATTACGAAGGTATGCTCGCGGAGATCAGTCGAATTGAGTACCTTCTCAAGGGGCTGCGGGCGTTCAATGCTCACGAGGACATCAACATGAGGCCGCTCGTGCTCAGCGATTTCCTCGATGCGCTCTGGCGCGTCGTTCAATCCGAAGCTCGCACGAAGGGGCTCGAGCTTCGTCGGAACATCGAAGACGGGTTGGTCCTCTTGACCGATGAACGGGCGCTCTACCAGGCGTTGCTCAATCTCGTCACGAACGCGATGGAGGCCCTCGAGTCGACGCACGCGGGTTGGATCGAGCTCTCCGCCGTACCGGCCGGAGAGTTCGTCACCATCGAAGTGCGCGACAATGGGCCCGGCATGACCGAGGAGGAGCTCGACCGTGCTCGACGTCCATTCTTTACGACCAAGGCAGGGGGCACCGGTCTCGGGCTGCCGATCACCTGTCGAATCCTGGCCCGCATCGGGGGGAATCTCGAGCTCGCCAGTCGGGTTGGCTTTGGTACGACCGCTCGAATCGCATTGCCGCGTGCCCCCGCATGACCGGTCGCCTCCTCATCATCGACGATGACCGGATGTTCTGCCGTTCGATCGGCGACTTCCTGGCTGCGGATGGTGTCGACGTGGTTGCGGCCCACACGGTCGAGGAGGCGCAGCGGCTCATGCCAGCGAATTTTCACGTCGCTCTCGTCGACAACCATCTCCCGGATGGTCGCGGCCTCGAGCTTTTGCGATCGCTCCCGGAAGAGGAGCTGCCGACTCGGGTCATCGTCGTCACGGCCAACCCGAGTTTGGAGAACGCTGTCGAAGCACTGCGCTTGAACATCGTCGACTATCTGACGAAGCCTATCGACGTCGAGGCGATGCGTTCCTCGATCCTCAGAGGTTTGCGGGAGGCTCAAGCCCTCGTCCCCGAAGCCTTGCCTGTTCCTCCGGCCCCGATGCTGCGCGCCGAAGGGCCATCGCTCCCGCTCGATTCGCCTTGGCACGAGATCGTTTCCGTCGCAAGGCGTGCGGCGAGCATCACTCAACCGGTCCTCATCCTCGGCGAGACGGGGACGGGCAAAACGCGGCTCGCAAAATGGATCCACGAAGCGAGCCCTCGAGCCGATCGGCCGTTCGTTGCTCTGAACTGTGCAGCGTTGCCGGAAACCTTGGTGGAGGCCGAACTGTTCGGTGTCGCGCGAGGGGCCTACACCGGCGCCCACGCTGCGCGCCGTGGGCTACTCGAGCTGGCCGACGGTGGAACGCTCCTCTTGGACGAGATCGGTGAGCTGAGTCTCGCGGGGCAGGCGAAATTGCTCGGCGTCATCGAGGACCAGGTGTTTCGGCGGATCGGGGACGAACACGAGCGCCGCGTCGATGTGCGATTGCTCGCCGCGACCCACGTGGATCTCGATGCGGCCGTCGTGCGGAAGCAGTTTCGCGCGGATCTCTTGTTTCGACTCAATGTGTTTCCGATCCGTACGCCCTCCCTACGCGAGCGAAAGTGCGATCTGCCGGCCCTCGTTGCAACGTGTCTAGGTACGATCGCGCCCCGTCGAATCCACGATCTCGGGTCGGATGAATTGAGACGCCTGCAAGATTACGATTGGCCGGGCAATCTGCGGGAGCTTCGCAATACGATCGAACGAAGTGTGATTCTGCATACCGAAGGGACGCTCCGGCCGTCCTCTTTGCTCGGGACGCGACCATCGTTGCCGAAGGGGACGGAAGCGATCGAACATCCTCCGCTGACCCTGCGTGAGGTGGAGCGGAATCACATCTTGCGGGTTTTGGAACTGTCCAAGGGGCATCGCCAAGACGCCGCCGAACGGCTCGGTATTTCGGCCGCGACGTTGCGACGTAAGCTCAAAGAGTTCGAATGATCTCCCTCCGGCCTGCGCCGGCCGGAAGACCCATGTTCGGTGAGGGCTTTGACGGGGGCGGCCACGAACGGCCGCACTCCGTGGTGCTCGACCGCAGCGTGGCGTGAATGAAGTGAGACGCCAGGTCGCGAGCGCGTGGGATCCATTCGAGTGTGGACGGAAACCACATTCGAGGCTGACGGGCGCTATAGCCCATCTGGCGGAGTGTGATGTGAACCAAATCGAGCAGAACGCTCATTCTCGACGAATAGGATCAATCTGATCGATCAAATCGATCGATCGGTGAGAGCTGGATCGTGGATGTCATTGAATTGCCCAGCTTCGAGCGATTGGCACGAACGATGCTTTGTCTAGAGGCGTGACTCAGCCCATCGCGCGCGGCCGGAGCATCTTGCTGGTGGACGACGAAGCCTTCTTCGCGCAGACGTTGGCTGAAGGTCTGTCCGTCGAATTCCCGAACTGCAGCATTCATGATGCTCGCGACGGACGGGAGGCCCTGACCTGTCTCGAGCGGCACCCCATCGATGTGCTGATCACCGACCTGAAGATGCCTCGGTATGACGGTTTTTCGCTCCTCGCCGAGTTGATCTCACGCAAGATTCACGTTCCCACGATCGTGCTATCGGCATTCGGTAGTCCCGAAAACAGTCTACAGGCCGAACGGCTCGGAGCGCTTGCGATCTTGGACAAACCGATCGAGCTCGATGAGGTCGTTCGCGTGGTCAAACGAGCGTTCAGCGCTCGCCAAGCCGGAAGCCTTCAAGGGGTTACCTTGGCGGGCTTTCTGCAGCTGCTCGAACTCGAGCGTAGAAGCTGCATGATCAACGTCAACGTGTTTGGCGTGCTCTCGCGCATCTTCGTGCAAGACGGAGCGGTCAAAGGGGCGTGGTCGGGCGAACGGCGTGGCGAGGATGCATTCTGCCACATTTTGGGGTGCCCCGATGCAACCGCCATCGAGCTCAGCCATCTCCCGACCGAAATCGAGTCCACCATCGATGCACCTCTATCGGCGCTATTGCTCGATGCGGCCCGTCGGGAGGACGAAGGCCGCCGCGACAAGATTCCCGTGATCGAAACCCTTTCTATCGGAAACCATCCAACCACAAGGAAGCAAGCATTCATGGCAGACATCAACGTATCCGTGACCCGAGCCAAACAGATTCAAGGTGCCATTGGCGCAGCTCTGGTCGACTTCGAAACCGGAATGTGCCTTGGTGCACAAGGCGACGGGCGTCTCAATCTCGAACTTGCCGCTGCGGGTAATGCCGAAGTCGTGCGAGCCAAACATCGCGTCATGGCCGACCTTGGTATCTCGGGGGGCATTCAGGACATTCTCATCACCCTGGAAGAGCAGCTCCACTTGATTCGCCCGATCCCGCGGACGAACTTGTTTTTTTATCTCGCCATCGACAAACGTTTGGGAAACTTGGCGATCGCGCGACACAAGCTCGCCGAGGTGGAAGGTACCGTCAAAGTCTGATCTCGTGCGCCGGTGGTGACGGCTCACGTCGCTTCCGGCGCATAGCTTTCCATGAGTGAGGGGGCCCTTTGAACGTCGACGATGTTGCCGAGATCACTCGCTCGATCCTCGCCGAACCCAACGTTCGCGCGTTCGTTCGAACTTCGGGGGACGGCACGTGTGTCGAATCCCATGCGGTCGCCGACGGTATGGATGCCCTTTCCGAAATGCTCGACTTGCTACGCGGGGCGATCGATGTATTCGGTCACGAGCACGGTGGATCGTTACGCGATCTGGTGCTCACCCTCGATCAATGCACGGTCGTCGCTGGTTCGTTACCGACCGGAGGTCTCATTGCGGTCGTGGCCGACCGGGAGGTTTCGAGCGGCCTTTTGCTCCACAGAATTCGGTGCTTGACCCGAGTCCCCGAACGCGGTGATGCATGGAAACAGAAGATATCGAACGGAGACCTTGGTGGGCCAGATTGATCGGGCAACGCGAACGGTTGGACAGCGAACCGCTACGCCAGCACGCGGAGCAGCTTCAGCGCGCGTTTGACGAAGTCACGGCTCGCCTCGCCAGCTCGGAATCGAAGCTGCAAGGCGTGACCGAGGAGTGTGTCGACCTCGAGGCGAAAGTCGAGATCGCTCGACGAGTCGCAGCCGTGGCCAAGCGCACCACGCAGCGGACGAAGCAGGAACTCGATGACAAGCAGGTATCGATTCAGGCGCTTCATCGCGAGCTCGAATCGGTTCGTGCACAGCTCGAGGTCCATCGCGTCGAGATCGCTGGACACACCCATATTCAAGAGCAGCTCGAAGGCGAGTTGGGGACCTCCCGAGCGTTGTTACGACGCACGGAAGTCCAACTGCAGGAGGCGCGTGACGCCTTCGTGAAGGCCTGTATGCTGAACGCCCGTTTACGCGACGCCCTCGTGCATGCTCGGGGGTTGCAACGGCTGTGGGTCTCCTTTGCGGGAAGTACGTTGACGAACGTCGTGGGTCGGGCGGAAGCCTTGGCGCTCAAGCGAACCCTTCGCACCTCGTCGACGTCCGCGTGGGCCGAGACCTACCGTGCCCCCGCAGCCCTGGCACTCGCGCTCTACGACGCGGGGCTCGGGTGGCTGGAACACGACCGGGATCCTCCGTCGCTCACGGTCGACCGACAGCTCGTCGCCGAGCTCGACGAGGACGAAGACGAGCGAACGTCCCGTTGGGTCGCCGCTTTCGTCCAATGGCTAACTCGTCACGAGGTCGAGCTCAGCCGGGCCAAGCCACCCCCCATCGCCAAAGCGAGTTGATGATCCATCGACCTCGCGTTTGGCCGAAATCTCGATACTGACTGTCGTCGTGGCCGGCGACGCGTTGTTCCGTACATTCGAAGCGATCAGGGCCACAGCCACGCAAGTCCTGCGAGAGCGACGACCACGGTCGCGAACACATACGCCATCAACCAAAAGAACTCGGTCCGGACGAACGCGAGCGGAAGCTCGAAATGCGGCACTCGATCCGGACTCTTGGGCATCCCCAATGCCGTCAGCACTGCGTGCGCGCACCGCTTGCCACTTTCGCACGACTTTTCCATCGTCGGGATCATGTACCGCGTGCGTGTGTATTCCCCAGCGAGGAAGAAGTTGTAGAGCCCCGTGGCATTCTCGGGCTCGATGTCGAGGTTGCCCGGCAGGCGGACGTACATTTGCGCCGAAGTGCGGAACGCGAGATTGTGCTGACCGATCGAAGCCACCGTATGGCCAAGGTGTTCGGGATCGTTGTCGTCGATGGCATCGCGATCGACGAGCTCGAGATCGAGTCCCAAGGTCGCCCCTTGTCGTGTGAGGCACTGCAAACCCGTCTGGGCGCTCAGCTCATCGATAATCTGCTCCATCGTGCAGCGCAAGAAGGGGAGCCCATGCACGATGCCGGGCCGCCGGCAGTTCGAGATCGTCGCGGTGAGGATCGCTCGCTCGAGAGGTAGCGGGCCTTTGGCCCACGTTCCGGGGCGCATGGTTTTCGCGGAATAGATCCGAAACGCGATCGACCATGGACTATCGAGCACGCCGACCAGCTTGCGTCCGAGCTCGAGCACTTCGGGATCGTCCGCACCGACGACACACTGCACGCTATGGGCCCATTCCTCGCCGAGGCGGATGAAATTGGCGAGTTCGGGAATGTAGCGAACCGCATCGTCGGGCAAGAGGGCATGGGCGATGTTGTGTTGGACGGCGAGAACGTACACGTCGGCGCGAACGTTCTCGATCTCCTTCGCGTGTTGGACGGTGACGCCGATGACTTGGCCGACGTCGATGTCGACCGCCGTCGCCAGCGTTTCGTAGCGAAACCGGACGCCCTGAGCGGTCAACCACTGGACCCAGGGCTCGATGAACGCCTCGCTCGTCGGCCCGTCGAGCTCGGAGAATCCACGGCGGGTGTGAGGCCCGACCAGGAATGGGTTGACGAACCACTCCAGCAAGGATCGTCCGACGACGCCCGCGCTTGCGTATGGTTTGGCCGCCACGAGGATCTCGGCGATCGGGAAGACGATCCGCTCGAATCCCTCCGAGCGACGCTCGTCGCTCACATAGTCTTCGAACGAGAGGCGAGAGATCTCGCTCGTGACTTGCCATGCCTTGATCGTCAAGAATCGCAAGAGCTTGAATATGAACACGACGAGGTCGCGCATCCCGAGCCCCGCGCTCCGCAAGAATCGCAAGAGTCGGACCTGATCGACGACATAGCGCAGACGCCAAAACCAGGCTTGTGGATAGCCAGTAAACTCGTGGCGATACGGACCCCAACGCAGGCTGAGGATGGCAGGCCGCAGGCGCTCGATCAGGGGTCCTTCCTCGGTCACGACTTCGGCGAGGATCTGGTGAATACAAACATAGGAGCCCACGAGGATCCGCATCGAATGCTCGCGGAATCGCTGCGGGTCCCAAGTCGTTCGAGCTTTGCCCCCAGCGGCGTGACCTTGCTCGATGACTTCGATGTCGAACCACCCCGTGAGGGCAAGCTCGTGCGCAACGGTCAGGCCCGCGATGCCGGCCCCCACGATGACGACCTTGGGCCGTCGCGAGGATTCCTTGGGTCGCGTACGTGGGTCAGGAACTCGGGTAGTGAAGCGGGGCATGGCCTTCGGTCAGACGATCTCGCGCATCGAGGGGGACATTCCAGTGAAATACGGCCCCGAGGTCGAACCCGAGTCCACTCCCGTTGGTCCACGTGGATGCGCGGTCGACCTAGCCGCGGACCTTCGTAGAACCGCGGCTAGGTCGGTATCGCCAAGTCTCCGGTTGCGCTAGTGCCTCAAGTCGGAAGTTCGTTCCGTGATAGGCGCGGGGCTGCGGCCCGAGGGCGAGGCGCGAGGCCGAAGCTGTTATCGGGCCCCAACTACAGTGGGGGCGAGCGCCGAGTAACAACGCCATCGGGCTGCAGAACCGTGCATGGCACGGAACGAACTTCCGGCTTGAGGCACTAGTCCTGGATTCGCGCGGGAACGAACATGTATCGACGCCTCGATGCACCTGGGTTTTTAGCGAACCCACGTGAGGGTGCCCTGAATTTGGGCGAGGTAGATCGGGTATTCCTCGAGGCTTGGCTTAGGAGGGTCGGTGTCGCGGTTCGCATGCAGCAGTTTCTCGGTCGCGGACAAGGGTTGTTCGGGCAAACCACGGTCGCGGCGCATAGCGTTGAATAGGGCATGGGTCCGAAGCACAGGTGATTCATACGTGATCTGCATCGCGAGTCCACCTCCTGAACGCGTCACTTGGAGAATCTTGTGCTCTCCGACGAGCGCGATGCGAAGTCCGCTCAAGTCCTGGTTCACGCGATACGGACCCGACAAGGTGAGGTTCAAAAGCCAAATGTCGCGTTGTTCTCGCACCAGCTTTCCCCACGGATCGTCCATTCCGTACAGTCGCTGCAAGACGTATGAAGCTTCGCGCAAGCTGTACATTTTGAGTCGTAGGATTCCATCGATATCTCGACCTTGGATCATTCGATAGAGTTCAGCCATGAAGGCGAGCGCCTTGCGCTCGAGATCTTCACTCCATTCGAGCGGCTCGGCCTCGCGCCAAAGCATGGTCGACATGGCGTGGCGAACCTGGAATGTCTTGGCGAGGTACGCCGGATAGAACTCCATGGTTTCGGGCCCGGTCATGCCCGAAGGGGGGTGAGGCCACGACAGCAGGGTCCGCGGGTAGCTCTCCTGCCCATGCAGGGTCTCGTAGTCTTCCGTGATGTTCAACTCGAAGCGGCTCTTCGCTCCCTCGATGTACGGCGTGTAGGGAACATCTGACGCCCACCAGAGAAAGGCTTCGATCGTATTGTCGCCCTCCCGGATCCACAGCGGGAGCCGGGTGAGCGCATCGTCATCGATCAAGCGAAAGTCCGGAATCGACGAGGAAGACCACTGCAAAAGTGGAATTCCATTGACCAAAATGAATCCGTGAACACCGGGGTTGCGCAAAACGATCACATGGTGATCGATCTTACGAAGGTCTGGGCTCCGAGTCGAACTCATCGTACTGTTCTTCTTGGCGGGTTGGGGGTTCCGAAGAGGATGAGGTTTGGGCGTGCGCCCTCTATGCATCGTTTCCCTGGCGGAGAAGCTCGAGAATCTCGGAAAGATCGATCTCGAATTCGATGCGCCGATCGGAGCGATCGGACGGCGGCGCCGGGGCATCGAAGGGAACCTTCTCGATACCCAACACTTCCTTTACGAGGTCCACCTTCCCGACGTTGATGATCAGCTCATCGAAGCGAATGCCCGTGAACTCGATGAAGCCCGCGAGCACGAACGTGTCCTCGCCAAGCTTCGGCCGGAGCTCACGGGCAAACAGGAGCTTTCCCTTCACCACCAGTTTCAGTGCCGGCGGCGTGGAACCAAAGATCAATTCCCACGGACTGATGATCGTGGATAACGCGGGGATCGTGAGACGCCCATCGAAGCCGATGACCGTGTCGAACTCGACCGTGCCATTCGGGGTGTCCTGGATCCGGGGTTCGTCGGGGCGATGACGGTGCGCTTCCAGGTCGACATCCAGCTTGGCCCCCAAGACGGCGCCTGCACCTGGTACGAACGACAAGACATTATCGAGCGAGCTCCCGAACCCGCTGAAGATCTCGTCGAGCCGTGCGAGCAGCTTCGCGCCACCATGCACCGCGGAAACGGCGAACTTGATGAACCGCGCCAAGTTGAGTCCGATGACCCCCTCCGCCTCGGCGTGGAGGTGGACCTCGAGATCGTAGTGAAAATAGGCTCGATGGTCGGAAAACTCTTTGAACACGGCGAAGGCAAGAACCCTGTCGTCTTTCTCGGTAAGCTTGAGCGTGTCGATCTCGACGACGAAATCGAGCACCGTTTTGAGGATGGGGATCGAAAGGACTCGTTGAATGAGGTCGTTGATGATTTTGGCGGTCGAGAACGGACGCTCGAATTGAAGGGTGTTCGCCGGAAAGCAGGAGATCGTCTTCGTGTGAGGGATGCCGCCGCTCGGCCGCACCATGACGAGGGTCTGCTCCGCGAAATCGTGATCTCGCCTGGGCGGTGGCCAACGTGGTGCCGGAGTACTGCCGGGCACCGCGAGGAACGACGTTGTGTATCCCGGCGGGAGCTTGCCGCGACCGAACACCTCCCAGACGGGCTCGCCCGCACAAAGCCCGTTGTCTTCGACCAGGAAGTGGACCCGGTCGCCCGCGGCATTCGTCGGCACGACGTCGAGCACACCGCCGGTCGTGCTCCGACCATGCTCACAGATCGCGGTGAACTTGGTGATGGCGCAGGTCTTGAAATCGGGGCGGCGGGGATCCGGTGGCGGCGGTGAAAACGGACCCGGCGGGTAGGGGGAGGGCTCGTGGGGGTCGACCCGAATGCGCGTGTGGTCGCGAGACGGTCGAGCATGAGTCGCGGAACCGTGCCTAGACCCGGGTACTTTGCACGACGCGTGGAGGGCCTCGATCGGTTTGAGCAGCTCGAAGCCTTCGACTGCTTGGGCTGTTTGAGCAGGTTCCTCGGGACCACCGGAGTTGATGGAGGTGAGGTTTCCTTGAATGAAGATCCCAGCGATGGGATCGATGGTGATGTAGTTGGGACCGGCTTTGAGGCACAATCGGTGGGTCGCCTCGGCATGGATGAATGCACCTCGCAGGCTCACGTCCTCGGTCCCCTCGACGAGCACCTGGGTCGTGCGGTGACTGATCGACTGGGACGCTTGATGGAGAATCGCCTCGGCTTCGACCGAGTGTCGTTTTCCCGTCGAAACCCGGCGGTCGCCATCGACCCGATCCATCGCGTCCCCCACCACGAGACGATGGCAATCGAGCCCAACCTCTTGATAGACGTTCTCTTGAACGAAGCTGTTGCGATCGTGGTGAATCCAAGTATTGAGGCCGCCGACGGTTTTGGAGCCGATGCGGACCTCGCGATGGCCTCCGATCGTCTCCAAGAGTGAACTCTTTACGCATACGTCCATTCGCCGCTCCGCGCGGAGAACGACTTGTTCGTGACCTGCGGCATCGTCGAAGCGGAGCTCATTGTAACCTTCGTCGTGCGGAAAACTCTGGGAGCGAACGGTCGAGATCGTCGAGTGTTCGGGGACGTCATAAGGGGGCCGGTTCAGCCCGTTGTAAACACAGCCCGTGATGAGCGGTCGTTCCGGATCACCACCGAGAAACGACACGATGACCTCCATGCCAGGCCGCGGCAGAAAGAAGGTCCCGTAGCCCGCCCCGGCCCACGCCTGGGCCACGCGGATCCAACACGACGATTCCGGTTCCGCCCAATGGAAACGCACCCTTACTCGCCCGAAGGAATCGGTAAACTGCGTCTCATCCGCTCGAGCCACGACGACCGCAGTTTCGGGTCCGTGGATGCGAGGGGCGACCCGTGTCGGTGGACGATAAGGTCGTTCGAGAGGTTGAGCGCAGAACTCGTTCCGGTAGTGAACCCCCACCGAGCCACCTTCGAAATCTTCCTTCCGCACGAAGGTGTGGAGCACGAACGTCAAATAGTGCTCTTGTTCGAGTTCCAGATTGGGGTGACCGAGCACGGAGAAGGTGAATCCTGCGCGCAGCTCGGGGACGTCGCTTTCTCCCCTGACGTTCGATGCATCGAGCGAGTCGCGCAATGCGGTGTCATGAATGATGGCTTCGGTTCGGTCGAGATGCGGACCCGTCCCCGCTTTGGCTTCACGAAGCCGCTCGTCACCGAATCGCTCGCGACGGCCAAAGGCCAACGCGTAGCTGTCTTTACCCCCCTTCGGCGCCGCGGGGTCTCCACGCGAGGCTTCGAAGATCGTGGGAGGTTGGCTTTTCCAGTCCCATTGCGTGGCGCGGTATTCTTTCGGTTGGACTCGCAGCCCACGCGTGAATCGAAGCACGGAGGGCTCACCGGCACGCCCCGAAGGATCGAACGGAAGTACGGGATCGGGTCCGATTGGACGAAGCGAAGCGCTGTTGTCGAGGAGGATCGCCACCTCTTCGGCCCCCGAATGGTCGAAGCGCCAGAAGATTCCGGCTTCGGCGAACAACCTGAGGATGAACGCCAGATCGGTTTCCTCCCACTGCACGGAATAGTCGCGGGGTTCATAGACTCGCTCGAGCTGCCGGATATCGACGGCTCCACCGAATTCGAGAAACGGTTTCGCAACGACTTGGGACAAGATCTCGAGGACGCTGCTTTCGCTGAAGGTGCGCGTGTGCTGTTGCAGTTCGAGTAATCCGATCGCAGGCCCGATCCCGAGGCGGACGTAAACCTTGGATCGGAACGTGCGCTCGTATGCGCTCGCAAGTACGATTCCCGTGACGCGGTATTCGTGTCTCCCGCCCACATCCACGGTGATCTCGATGCGTGCGCCGAGAAGGGCTTCCGTGGGCAAGCCCGGTTCGTCGGTGCTGAGGCGCGCCCTCGCTCGATAGGGACGGTCGAGAAACTCCCGGACTTCGAGCTCATCCAACTCCCAGTCGTTCGGGGTTTCCTTTCCCGCGATCCGCACGACGACCTGCGTGTCCGTCCGATGTGCCATCAGTTTCCACCGGGGTTCGACGGGGTCGCTCGATCGAGGGTATGTAGGCTCTGCGCTTCGGCAGAGTCGCAGAGGTAGGGATCGGGCCTTCGCGCCACGAGGACAAGGCCCATGAGGATGTCGTCGAGAAGTGCCTTGGCGCTGTCGTCATCGAGAAGGGGGAAGGCTTGTCTGATGAAAGCCTGGGTCGTTGCGCGGTCTTCCAACGACACGAGGTCGCAGGAACGAATGGCCAAGTACCGATCGAAAGGGCCTTTGACGGAATCGTGCATCGTACGACAGGATCCGGCCTAGCATGGCGCCCCTTGTCCCCGTAACGCCCTGCAGGGACAGGTTTGCAAAAAAATCGCTTCGACAGAAGAATCTGTGGGTGCCGGTCGGCTCCGGAAGTGCCCCATCGTAAGGTAGAGGGCAATTTCAATGGCTTTGAAGGTCCTCAGACTGTACGCGCGTCTGGTGATTACATGGAGTTTGTTGTTCTGCCCTTCGACGGCAGCCCCGGAAATCGTGCCTCGAGCTCGGAACCCTGTTGAGGATCAGCTCCTTGTGAAGGCGCAAGGAACGGGCGAACTTCTTGACCGGCTCAAGGCGAGAGCGCATCGCTCGATACGTCCAGTCGTCGATGAAGGTGCCCGCTTGCTCGGGGTCAACTAGTCCCACAAGAGTTGCAGAGCCTCCTTTTTGTTCACAAATTGTCCGGAAGACCCCGTTTTTTGGTCCCACTCGACCTCATCCTCCTCACCAGCCGAACCCCTCCGCTCTGGCCAATGAGCCCCAGTCTCGCTCGAATAGCCTTCGCGCCGAGCTCTCGTCGCGATACCGACCGTCGCGACGTTCACCAGGAACCGTACGGCTCGCTGTAGGAAGGACGGGTCGCTCGTGCTCAACGGAGTGGTTGCATGCGGTGTCTCCTCAATGGCTCATCCGCGATGTCCTGCGGCTATGTCGCCTCCTCCCCTACCGCTTCTATGAAGCACGAGTCCCCACCCGCACTCCACGCAGCCTGCCAGTCGCGGCGGGAGCGATGGAAAGGTACGCAAAAACACCGGAACGACGTCTGTTCCGGGCCGGACCAGGACTCTCTGCCGTGGTCGGGTTGTGGTACAAACGCCTCCCCAGACGAGGAGATACTGAGACGTGACGCACGGCCGTGTTTGGAAGTTTGGTTTTGCACTTATCGGATGTTTGCCTCTCGCGTGCGGAACGGAGTCCCCTCCCGTTACCCAACTGAGCATGTCGGGTTCTTCGCAGGGGAATGACGAGACGACTTCCGACCCGGCGGAAACCGGCGGCCGGCCCACCACCACCGCACCGATGTCGACCACTACGATGGGGCCGACCGGTACGAGTGGCACGAATCCGGAAACGTCGGGCAATGGAGAAACTGAGGATAGCTCAGGTCCAACGGTGGATTGTGGTACCGCGACCCCGATTCAAGGCGTGCCTACCACGGTGAGTTTCGAGCTCGTGGCGGGCGGTTTCAACAAGCCGCTGTTTGTTCTTGGCGATCCCAACAATGCGTCCCGTTTGTTCGTCGTTGAACAATCCGGCGATGTTCGAATATTGGAGAGTGGAGCTACGACGGCTCCCGAAAGTGTATTCTTGCATATCGACGTGCCCGGTGCGGACGATCCACAACTTTCTTCGGAACAAGGGCTTCTTGGCTTCGCGTTCCATCCCAACTATCCTACGGATGCTCGCGTATACGTCGCATACACGCGTGGAACTGGTGCTGGGGCTACCGCTGTGGCTGAGTTCTCCGTCAATGGTAACACGACGACTTTCACGAAGGATATCATTGCAGTTAGTAAGCCTGCGGGAAACCATAATGGTGGGATGATTCAGTTTGGGCCCGATGGCTTTTTGTATCTCTCCGTTGGTGACGGTGGCCCTCAAAACGATCAGTTCGGGTTTGCTCGAAATACTGGAATCCTCCTCGGTAAAATCCTGCGCATCGGCGTCGAGCCAGACGGCACTGTCGACAATCCCCCTCAATGTCAGGGGTGTGCCTCGCTGAACGGAGAAACGTTCGACTATACGATTCCAGCAGACAACCCCTTCGTGAACAACGATCAATTCGCCGACGAAATCTTCGCGTGGGGGTTCCGCAATCCTTGGCGATTCCAGTTCGATCCGGTGTCTGATCTGCTCTATGTCGCCGACGTGGGCCAAGGGGGAGACAATAGTCCGGATGCAGAAGAGGTCAGCGTGGTCGTAGCGGGGGGTGACTACGGCTGGGGACTTGTCGAAGGTTTTACCTGCAACAATGACCCTGCCTGTGAGACCGTCGGCCCGAATCAGATGGACAGTCAAGGACACATCAGTCCCATCGCCGACTACGATCACAACGAGAATCGGTGTTCGATATCTGGGCTTGGGGTCTATCGAGCCGCAGAAGTGCCGGGATGGGCGGGAATGTACTTCTACGCCGATCTATGCTCCACCCAAGTCTTCGGCGCGCGCTGGGACGGCCAGCAAGTCACCGATCTCGGTCAAGTCGGAAATATCCCGGTTGGCGCAGTCTTGGGCGGAGGATTCGATGCCTGCGGCAATGTCTATCTGGCGACCACAGAGGGAGGATTTCAGTTCCAAGCTGGAGATGGCCAGATCTACCGAATCCGCCCGCCTGGCGTGTGAATCCTTCCAGGGCCTTGACCTGTTAGAACGGCGACTCTCGTTGCACGTCTTCGGGTCGGGCCTCCCTTCGGGTGGACTTTTTCTGACTAAATTTGGTAGACGCGAGTGGATTGCGGGCTCCCTCGTCGAGACCGATTCTGGTGAATCTGGATTCAGCCTTCGTTAGCGTGGAATGTCCGCACCGACCTGGTCGCGGCGCTTCGACGTGAGCGTTTCCGACGCATCTCGGGTCGCGGGGGCGGTGTCGGTCGCTTCGCGACCTCAGCTCCACATTCGGTCCCAGGGCCGGCGAGCTCAAGCCGTTTCGGGCGTTGGCCGAAGGCTCGGCCGTGATTGAGGCCCTTCCGCGAGTTCTCATCGTTGACGACGACGTCAAGGTTGGGGAGGCCGTGCAGCACGCGCTCGTCCATGCCGGGTTCGCGGTCGAGCGCCTCGATACGGGATTTGGAGTGTTGGTCGTCGCTCGTCGTTGGCGACCCGACATCATCCTGCTCGATCTCGGTATGCCGGGCTTGGACGGGGAGGCGGTTCATCGCGTGCTGCGAACGTTTGCCGATCGAGGACTTTCGCGGATCCCGGTGGTGTTCTGGAGCGGACGCGTTCAGGGCGAACTCGATGCGATCGCGAGCCGCACTCAGTCGATCGCGATCTCGAAGCAAATGCCGATCCGCGACCTCATCGCCAAACTGCGGAGCATCATCACACCCTCGGGCGCGATGGCCAAGGCCAAGGAGGCGTCGTGACCCGGATCACGGCGGGCCGAGCCGTCGCACTCCGCGACGTCTGTCCGGCGATCGTCCACGACATCAACAACGCGCTCGTCTTACTGGACGTGGCGTCGATGCTGGCCCCCCAGGGGCTGAATGGAGACTTCGAAGCCGGGCTCGCGATGTTGCGAACGACGGTAGCTCGACTCGAATATCTGAGCGACACGGAGTCACGCTGTGCGGTCGGGTGCGATCTCATGGACGTGCTGCGAAGAGCGGTCGTGGGGCTCGCGAAAGGCGATCGGGTGGCCTTGCATGGAACGGGTCCCAAGCCATGGCGCGGGGATGCTCGCTGTCTCGAACTCGCGGTCGCCGCGTTGTTGCGTGCACAGTTTGATGCGAGCGAGGAGTCCATCTCCGTGACCGTGCACCACGATGAGCTCGAGGCTCGATACATCATCGCAAGCGATGCACCGATGGGGCCGACCGAGGACGGGCACGCGGCGATCGCTCGCGTATTGGGATTCAAGTTGGCACAGCATCATCGGGGCGAATTTGCTTTCGCTGATGAAATGCACGCAGGGTGGAGTGTGCAACTGCCGAGCCACCCCGAAGCGTGATCGCGCGACATGGAAAAGGACGTGACCGTGAAGCCCTGGACAGCGACGACCCATCAGAACACCCTGGCGGATTCCTATGAAGCCGGTCGAACGAGCGGCCGTAGGGTTCGTGAATCCGCCGACGGACCGCTTTGTGGTGTCATCGTGTATTTCAGTCTCATGCACGAGCCGAACGCGCTGTTGCGTGGTGTTCGGGAGGCGGTGGGCCTGGACGTACCGCTCATCGGAGCGAGTACCCAAGGGATCGTTGCCCGAGATTGTTACGAGGAAGGGGGATTTTATTGCGGAGTCTTGGCCTTCGCGGGTGCCCTCTCGATTACCGTCGATCACGTGCTCGATATTCATGTCGATACATTCGCCAAAGGGGCACGTTTGGGTCGAGCCGCTCGGCAGGCGAGCGCCGGCGGCTCGAGCCTTTCGGTCATGCTCTACGACCCCTTGTGCGGTGTCAACATTCGTCGTTGCGTGAACGGTTTCGACAGCGTTGCCGAAGGCATACCCCTCGTCGGTGCGGCAGCCTCTGGCCCATTTGGTCCAATGATCGAGACATTCGTTGCGACAGGCAATGAGTTGTTGCATCGCGGAGCCGCCGTGATGACGGTGACCGGTCCGTTGACTGTGCTCACGGCAGCATCCACGGGCACCGTCGCTTCGGGCGCGATCTTGGAGGTCACCAAAGCCGAAGGAAACCGTATTCTCGAGCTCAATGGGCGCCCCGCCGAGAAGGTTTGGGGGGATCGCATCGGCGTATCGGAGTCGATGAATGCGTCCGAGGGAGCTTCCTGGGCGATCGGGGTCGATCGGGGTGGTCCCGGCGAAGAAACGTGGACCGTGCTCGCTCCGTTCATCGACAGCACCTGCAAAGGCGTCACGCTGCAAGCCGACGTCCCCGAGGGGTCGAAAATCGTTTTCCATCAACGCACGCCAGAGATCATTTTCGAACGGACCCGAGGGATGGTCGACAAGCTCGCCGAACAGAAGGGGCGGCTCGAGATCGGTGCCATGCTCACGTTCGAATGTGGAGCGCGGACCCAGCCGTTTCTCGGCAGCGATGCCGCAGCGAAGGAAAATCGGATCGTGCAAAATGCGTTGACCAACGCGGCGACGCCCTGGCTCGGCATGCTTGCATGGGGTGAGATCGCACCCAACGGAGCGAGTAACGAGTTTTTCAACTATACGTACCCCATTGCGCTGATTTGTCATGCAGGATCGTGAGGCGCTCGATTCCATTCGACTGATCGTTGAGAAGGAACGGGAAGGCAACCGACTACGGATTCGCCTCAACCGACTACGATCTTGGTTGAAGGTCGTCGATCGTTGTGTCGCCGCCGCCGAGGCCGACACGGACGCCGACAGGCTCTATCAGGTCTGGAGCGAAGCGGTCGTCGGGAACGTGCATTTCCCCGCAGTCACCGTGGTACGTATTCATCTTGGTCAAGTGTTCGTGGTTGCGCGAGCAGGCGTCGCGGCGTTCGGCGACGTCGTGAAGGTCGACTTCGAGACGCTCGTCCGCCAGCCTTGGGGTTTCACGATTGGGGCGGATGCGCTCCCGTTTGGCGGCGAGATTCGCCTCCGTAAGGCCGCGTGGTGTTGCCTCCATGAAAGCGATGGGCACGATGTCCTGCTATTGGCAGGGTACGACCACCGTTCAGCGCAGTTCGTCGAGGACCTCGACGAGGATGTCGTCGATCATCTCCGCATGACGGCACAGAATCTAGGGGCGCTCGCGACTCGAGCCCGAGCGACGGAAGCTCTGCGCCGCGAGCACGAAGCCTTGCGTCGGCTCAATAGCGAGCTCCAGTCACGAGATGGTCAGCTTCGCAGCCGCAACGAGCTCTTGTCACATCGCACGGACGAGTTGCAGGCGGCTCTCGGCCAACTCCAACGTGCGCAGGCGGAATTGGTCCATCGTGAGCGCCTCGGTGCCGTGGGGCAACTGGCCGCCGGCATCGCTCACGAAGTCAACAATCCGGCGAGTTTCGTGCTGTCCAATCTCGAGGAGCTGGCCGAGTGGTTGGGCGAGGAAGATAGCCGGTCGAAGCCCTATGGCCTCGCGGCCGAGGCCCTCGAAGGGCTCAAACACATCGTCGCGATCATTCGCGATCTCGGGATGTTTTCGCGCGCGGGGGATGACCAGCCTCAGGATCTCAACGTCTCCGAACTGCTCGGCGTCGTTCAGCGTCTGACCGTCAGTCACGCCAAGCATCGTGCCGAACTCAGGTTTTCACTGGGCGGAGACATGATGGTTCGGGGGAGCCGTCGTCGACTTTCGCAAGTCTTGATCAATCTCGTCATGAACGCGCTCGAGGCCGTGCCCGCCGACCGACCCGTCTCGCAGAACCACGTCTCGATCCGGGTACGAGAAGACCAGGACGCCGTACGAATCGAGATCGCAGACAACGGACCAGGGGTGCCCGAACACGTGCGACGCCACGTATTCGAACCCTTCTACACGACCAAAAGTTTGCACGGTGGCTCTGGGTTGGGCCTCAGCATCGTGAAGGACATCGTGCACGAACATGGCGGCGAGGTCTGGCTCGACGCCCCCGCATCCGAGGATGGAGCATGTTTCGTGATCAAACTTCCGCGCGTGCATTTGCCCCTTCGGTTGCTGCCACAACCCACCGTGTCGAGCTCTGTTCCCCGGGTTCTTCTCATCGACGACGATCCTCGTGTCGTGCGGGCACACGAGCGGAAACTGAGCGAACGATTCACCGTGGTGACCGCGATCGGTCCCAAGGAAGGCCTGCGCATTCTCGAAGCAGATGCGGCGATCGACGCTGTATTGTGTGATCTCATGATGCCAGGCTGCAACGGACTCGAGCTTTGGCGAAAGGTCTCCAACCTTCGGCCGCGTTACACCCCGCGGTTCATTTTCCTGACGGGGGGTATCGCTCGTGCCGACCTTCGCCAAGAAATCGAAGGCGGAGGCTTCCTCGTGTCGCCCAAGCCGATCAGCATGTCGGAGATCGAGCGAATGGTGAATCTGGTCGTGCAGATGGCCGCCGACCATGGTCGCGCGGACTCGACAGGTTGAATGCCGCAATCGCGTTCCGCCCGCCGAGAGCCGCCCGGAATCTTGTCCGGTGCTGTCCCTACGAGGCGTAGCGCACCGTCAACGTGGATGCTATCAAGGCGCTTGTGTCCGTATCGGATTTGACAGTGGAACTCCTCAGACAGATTCGGGATGGCGTTCACCAGACCCGGGTCGAACTCTCGGAGCGGCTGGATCAGACGAACGCGCGGCTGGACCAAACGAACGCACGCCTGGACCAAACGAACGCACGCCTGGACCAAACGAACGCACGACTGGACCAAACGCGCACGGATCTCCTCGAAAAGCTCGACGAGACGAACACTCGGCTGGATCAGACGAACGCGCGGCTGGACCAAACGAACGCGCGACTGGAACAGACCCGGATGGAGGTGCTCGAGAAACTCGACCGTACGAACGCGCGGCTGGGGCAGACGAATGATCGACTCTCGACGCTCGTGACCCAAGTGAGCGCGTTGGTCGACCGCGAGGACCGCCGCGACGCAGAGGTTTCCGAGCTGAACCGGCGTGTTACGGCGCTCGAGAAACGGGCCGGTTCGTAACCGAGGCGCATGACGGTACCGCGGCTTCGATCGGGTCTTTGCGAAGGTGTCACTTATGTTTCGAAGGTGGCGAGCAACAAAGAACGTAGTCCAAGACAAGGTGATGGTAGTCCAAGACAAGGTGATGGTAGTCCAAGACAAGGTGATGGTAGTCCAAGACAAGGTGATGGTAGTCCAAGACAAGGTGATGGTAGTCTAAGACAAGGTGATGGTAGTCCAAGACAGCCGCGCGGTTTGCGACAGTCGAAGATCAATGATCGAACAGTTTGACAAACCCACGCCGACTCGAGCTACGTCTCGACGTGAAAAGGGCCTCGTCCGAAGAATTTGATGGTCCCAGAACCGCGAGTTTCATGGCGGACAAGCTCTTTGCGGGCCCAGGATGACGGTTTTCCGCCCGCGTCGTTGTCGAGACGACTTTGACGACGCATTTCCGGGCCCGCTCCACGGGGCCAGGAACGCGACCTTCGACGGCGAGGTGCGGCGTAGATGGCAGACGCGCGAGTTGATCGAAAGGCCATCGAAACTGCATCATCACGGCGGTGTCGCGGTCGCGAACACAAGGAGAGCCACGGCATGGGCGCACGGGAAACGACTCCTGTGTAGCCGCCGAACCAAGAGGCGATCGGATTGTGCATCGTCGATCGTCCTTGAGGTGTTGCCAAAGGGTCGTCGAGTCGAGTCGACACGTCACGTCAGCTTCAGAACTGCACAGTTGTGCATTGGCCCTGAGGTGCAAATCCACAATCCTCACGCGGAAACAGGAGTGAGTCTGCAGCGTACGCGATCGTCGAACAAACCCGGCACGCTTGGCCGGGATGGGTCGAGAAGACAAAGGAAGCTGAGGACATCACCGCTTCCGGCCCATGGGCCGAAATGCTGCGGATCAGGATTCGTAAATGCTCAGCTTGACGAGGATGACTCTCACCGCCAATAATCCCGTTGCGCAAGGACACCACGTACGGGCGAGCGGGTGCGGACACGATTTTCGTCCCCTGGCCTGGCCAGCAGAATTTTCGGACGACACCGATACGATGAAGAAACGGAACTCGTTCGCGTGTCGGTGGGCGCCAACCAAAGTTAGTTGGACTATCAAACGTGGGTTAGGAACCCAAGGGAACGGTCGATCATGATGAGCTTGGACAAGTTTCGCGAGGTGGATGGGAGCTCGTGTGGCGGGTGCGAAGTGCCATCCAGAGTTGGTTGGTTTGGGAGAAGCTTGGCGACGAGGGGCTTGTGCCGAGACGTGCTGTTGTCGGCGCTGGCGAGTTTGTCGCTTCCCCTCGGGTGCTTTGCGCCCGATGAGGTCGAGCCCCCGAGCGATGCGATGGCAACCACCTCCGAAGGTGAGGCCGTTCTGCCCAACGCCGAAGTGACGGGCGCCGAAGAACCCGGCGAAGTCAGCTCAACCACGGATCCCATCGAGGAGGCGACGGGCTCGGCCGAGCAAACAACGGGCTCAGTCGGGGGGACGACGGGGTCAGTCGAGGAGACGACGTTTTCCATCGATCCAACGACAGGCGGAGGCCTCGATGAGGGCGGAGACAGCGAAGCAAGCCAGAGTAGTGGCGACGACACGAGTGAAGGCGAGTGCGGTGACGGAATCGTGCAAGAGACCACCGAGGAGTGTGACGATGGCGAACTCAACTCGGAAACGGGTCGCTGCCTTCCGGAAACGTGCCGGGTCAATGTCTGCAGGGACGGCTACGTCAATATGAGTCAGGAAGAGTGCGACGACGGCAATGCGATCAATAGCGATACGTGTTCCAACGAATGCACAATTCCGCGATGCGGAGATCTCATCATCCAAGAAGGCCGCGACGAAACTTGTGATCAAGGGGCGGGTAATGCGCTAGCGGATGGAGGCTGTCATCCGGTGGATTGCGTGTTCATTGTGTGCGGAGATGGGGTGACGACGCGACCCGTTGAAAGCTGCGATGATGGTAACAACGTCGATAACGACGCATGCAGAAACGACTGTATTAATGCTGATTGCGGAGATCGAATTACTCAGAGGGACAGGGGAGAGGAATGCGATGATGGTAACGTCGACGATACCGATTCTTGTAGTGCTGCGTGTCTGAACACGTTCTGCGGAGACGGTATCCGCCAGAGCGTGAGGGGTGAAGCGTGCGATGACGGAGACCAAGACAACTTCGACGACTGTCCAAACGACTGTCAACTGGCTTTGTGCGGAGATGGCACGACCGAGGGGCGGGAGGAGTGCGACGACGGAAATCGCGTCGATACCGACTCATGCACGAATGTCTGCAGAGACGCGGAGTGCGGCGACGGGATTACCTCAGGGACGGAGGAGTGTGACAACGGAGACTCAAACAGTAACCGCGGTAGTTGCCTCGACGATTGTCGACGCGCGACTTGCGGAGATGGATTCACGCTTGACGGAGCCGAGGAGTGTGACGACGGGGGATTGATAGACTACGACGGTTGTAGCTCGACCTGTGATGAAGAGTCTCGTTGCTTCAACTTCAACACTTCTAGCGGACTCCGATATTGTGTGGAGACTACCGCAACGGACCAGGATATTGCCACGGTCGCGTGCGAGCTGACCGGAAACACGTGCCGTAGCTACGTTGTCAGTGGTGAATGTGCGAGTGGATCGGTTGCTGCGATGACCAATGCTCCGTCTGGGTACACACTGGCAACTGCTGCTTCTACGTTCAACGCTTGTCATTCAGTCTTCGTCTACGGGCCGGGTTCGGCAACGTGTAATGCGTACAACCCTTCACCAAGTCCCGTTCCTCCGTTCACGCTCGATCTCGGCGACCTTCGAAGCTACTGTCCGACCGTAAGCTGGGGAAGCAGCAGTACGAGTAGTTATCGTTAGCGACGTGACCCCGGGATAGCAGTAGCACGTGGAAAAGGAACGAGCAGACGGAGAATGTTGATGATGAACCGAGATACGAGTGAACAGCGCGGTTCCATAATGATTGCATTTCGGACGGCGTTCAGTGGTTCCCCGTTCGCGGTCATGTCGCTCGTCTTGGGGTGTGTGACTTACGAAGTGAGGTCGCTCGAACCAGATTCTACAGGAGCGGAAGAGTCTGCGCGCTACACGACATCCGATTCCGCGGCAACCGTGGTTGAAAACGTCAGTTCCAGTAGCGACGGAGGGCCTAGCGGGTCCGCCGCGGCTGCATCGCTGGAGTTGGACGAATCGACCGTTGGCAGCGAAGCCGTCACGCCGCCCGTGGCCGATGACGCGTCATCGGCAATTCCGGTTCCCTTGGTTGGAGACGACGCGTACATCATGATGCAAGGAGAAGATTTGCGGGTTGACGCTTCGAATGGACTGCTGCGCAACGACCACGGTGACGATGGCGAGATCCTCGTGGTTGTAGAACAAGTGCTGACCCTCACCGATAGCGGATCGAGTATAGATCTGCATGCGGATGGGAGCTTCGAGTACTTGTATCCGTCGATGGAAGCACCATACGTATGGTGGGGGGAAGAGGCTTTCGAGTACACGGTACTCGGCGCTCACGGAGGCACGAACATCGGAAGAGTCAGGCTCGTCGTCAGTCCAACGATCATTCCGCTCGAAGCCGTGGCGGCAGGCGTGGGCGGTTTTGCGATCGACGGAGAGGAGCCAACTACGGCTTTTCTGAATGTGCGTTTATCGGTTGCAGACGCTGGGGATGTGAACCAGGACGGTCTCGACGATGTGATGCTCGGCGCAGAGGGGGCGGATCCGAACGGTGCTAACTCAGGGCGGAGTTACGTTGTGTTCGGAAGGACGTCTGACGACGATGGTGTCGTATCTCTGGCTCTCGTGACGACGGAGTCCAGCGGACTGATTTTTGACGGCGAAGAGCCCAGCGACGGGGCAGGAGAATCGGTAGATGGAAACGTTGATTTCAATGGCGATATGTTTCCTGACCTCCTCATTGGCGCTTCGGGACACAACAACGGTACGGGACGGAGTTACGTTGTATTTGGAACCCATGAAGATGTAACCATTGACAACGTTATTCGGGGGGTAGGAGGGTTCGCGTTGGACGGTCAGGATCTGACTGATGGGTTAGGGGTTTCAATCAGCGGTGTCGGTGATGTCAACAGCGACGGGCTGGATGACATTCTTGTTGGTGCCTATGGAGCCGATCCGAACCCAAATGCTGCTGCCGCAGGGCGTAGCTATGTCGCCTTCGGCAGAAGAAACGGACTGGTGTCTCTCAACGATATCGTCGAGGGGAACGGCGGATTCGTGATGGATGGGGAGGCGGCCAATGATATTTCAGGATCGTCTGTCAGCGGTGCGGGTGACTTCAACGGGGATGGTTTTGCCGACGTGATTGTTGGCGCCCGTTCTGCTGATCCCGAGGGGGACTTTTCCGGGCGAAGCTACGTGGTCTTTGGAATGTCTCGAGACGTTGATGGACCGTTGGCTCTCGCCGATGTTAGCGACGGGGTAGGCGGGTTCTCGTTGAACGGAGAGGCACAGAACGATCAGCTGGGTTTCTCGGTGTGCGATGCGGGGGACGTCAACGGAGACGGTTTTGGTGACGTCGTCCTTAGCGCGCCCGGCCATGCATCGGGTACCGGGCGCAGTTATGTCGTTTTCGGGCGCGCAAGTGGGCAGGCCCGGATGGCCGATATCGTGAGCGGGGTCGGGGGATTCACGTTGGATGGTGAATCTGCGTCCAACGTTTCAGGAGCTTCGGTGAGTGGAGCGGGGGACGTCAATGGCGATGGTCTTGCCGACATCATTGTCGGAGCCACGGGATTCGGCTCCAACACCGGCAGGAGTTACGTCATCTTCGGAAAACAGGACACTTCGGGGGTGTCGCTTGCCGATGTAGCCGAGGGGAATGGAGGCTTCGCGCTTGACGGAGAGGTCGTTGGCGATCGCTTGGGTCACTCGGTGAGCGGAGCCGGGGACGTCAACGGTGACGGCTTTGCCGACATTATTGTTAGTGCAAACGGGGCCGATGCAAACGGGAGCGGGTCCGGACGCAGTTATGTGATCTTTGGCGGTGACTTCACTCTGGCCACTACGTTTCGCGGTACACGGCAGAGCGAGGTGTTCACGGGTACTCCCGCAACAGAGTCCTTGGTCGGTGGTGCGGGTGATGATACTCTCGAAAGCGGTGGCGGAGACGATGTCCTTTACGGTGGCAGCGGTAACGACACGATTATACTTTCTGATACGAACTTCTTCCGTGTCGACGGTGGCACGGGGAGCGATACGTTGCATCTTCGGACAACGCTCGACTTGTTCACGGTACCAGATCTCGTCCTGCGAAACGTCGAGACGATTGACATCACGGGCGAGAGCGACGTTGCTTTGCGACTCGCGTTGAGTGATGTCTTCGGTCTATCCGAGACGCGTGTGCTGACCATTCTTGGGGATGATGGGGATGAGCTCATCGTCGATTTGAGCGGCGGTGGATTCAGTCGCTCCAATGACTTTGAGTTCGAATTGTTTACAAGCACGGTTGCAAATGTGATTCTTCGTGTTGCCGGGGACGTGGACGTCAGTCGCGTGATCGGTCTTGTGCCATGAACGACGAATGCCTGAGACGGTCAGCAAGGAACAGCGCAACCCTAAACTGATGACGGATGTCAATCTGAATAACCGTCTCGAGTGCAAATGCTGTTGGATTGAGAAACTCACGGTAGAGGTGAGGAATTCGGCGCTAAAGACGCCATTGATGGGCCAGGTTCACACCGTGCCTTTTCGAGCGCCTGGTCTCAGGATTGAAAAGATTTTTTCAATACAGAAAAATCTGACACTGATTTTTTGTATTTAGGATAACTGGCGACGCCTCGCGATCCGATTTCGGATCAGCGGCTTCCGGTGACCCGGCGGGACTTTTCCGCTCGATACACTGCGGCACCCTTTGGTATGGTTCACGACCTGGCACGCGAAGTGCTCTTAACAAGTTTGGAGCGGAGGGGCGCGGAAGATGCGAAGGGGAACATTGGGGGTATGGGTTGTCTCGCTGCTCATCGGTTGTGATGGGGGTGGGCCTGACGAGAACAGCCCGTTCAGGGATCCGACCTCGTCTGGGGGAAGCGCGGCTCCACTAGACGGGGCGGCAGCGGAAAGCTCTTCGGAGGGTGGGGGGGATGAACTTCCTCCTTCGACAACGCCAGGCCAAGACGATGGCCCGCCACCGCCTACGACGAACGATGGCGGAGGAACGACGACGGACGACGGAGGGGTGACCTCCACGGTCACCGTCATTCCCTCAGACGAGGGGAACGATACGGGGACGTCTGCGACGGCGACGGCAGCCACGACCGAAGGGGTTGGAGAAGCTCCTCCCGATACACCGGGCATCACCGTCGACGCGACCATCGGCAGCGAGTGGGCCGAAGGCAGTTGCACGAATGTGTCGGTCACCAATACCCAGACGATCGCCCTGCGATGGCAAGTATCTCTCGCCATTCGTGGGACGTTTCAGATGAACAGCCCCTGGAGTGCGGAGGCAACGCTCTACGGAGACGTTGCGGTCTTCACAGGGAGCGCGATGGCGAATAATGTCAGCCTACAGCCGGGCGCGTCGGCGATGTTCGGTTTTTGTGTCGACTTCTGAGAAGGACAGGGAAAAGTGGACGTGAACACAATTTGTAGATTAGGTGGGTCGCTACTCGTGAGCGGATTGGTGCTTGGTTGTCAACCAGCCGCGACACCGATGAACAATTTCGGCAGTGGCACGAGGGGCAACAGCGGCAACAACAACGACGACGACGAAGCGGTCAGCAGTAGCTCGGGGTATCTCGATGACACGGGAACGACGCCGCCAGTCACGACGACGCCGCCAGTCACAACGACGCCGATGACGACGACGCCGATGACGACGCTTCCCATGGAAACCACGGGAGTGGCATCGGCGACCGGCCCAGGTGTGATTCCGAGCGACGACACCGGCGCAGCGACTCAAGCCTTCGATCGCGCAACGAACCTCATCATCGACTTCGAGGACGGTACCACTGCGTTGGCGCCCATCGATGGCCGCCAGGGTTTCTGGTTTACGTTCGCCGATGCGACCGCGGGGTCAGTGCTCTATCCGGTCGGTGACTTTGTCCCTCAAGCGGGTGGTCCGGTGATGCAAACGAGTACGAACTATGCGTACATGACTGCGCAAGGGTTCGCCGAATACGTAGGCATGGGCGTCAATCTCAACGACCTGGCAGGTGCGGTCACCCGTTATGCGGCTCCTGCGGGCACGACCGGAATCGTCTTCCAGTTGCGAAGCAATGTCCCCGTCCGTTTCAACGTGACGACCGCGGCCACCGTGCCGGTAGCCGACGGAGGTGATTGCGTGCCACCGGCGACGCCCGGCCCACTCATGGGGTGTTTCGACGCGTTTGGTACCATCGTGGCCGCACAGCCGACGTGGCAACAAGTCGTCGTACCGTTCGACATGCTGACGCAATCCGCATTCGGAACCCCTTCGACGTTCGACCCGGCCACCCTCATGGCCGTGCAATGGCAGGTGTCGATGCCGGCCGCGAACACCATCACCCCAGCCCAGATCGCTGTGGACGATGTGGCCTTCTACTAAGGCGCTCCTACTTCTGCCGGCAGCTCTTGCACTCGCCTTGGGCGGGTGCAAGGCGTTGCTCGACGACGAAGTTCCCGAGGTCGAGGACAAGCTCGAGCTCGGGGGATGCACGCGTGCTCACGTCATCGACGACGGTGAGGACAACGATCACCGGGTCATCGTGCAGAGTGATCGCGGCGGTTACATGTACACGTTCGTCGACGACGCAGGATCGACCATCACCCCCACTGCGGGTTCGCAGGGTGGGGTGTTCGCGTTCCACGTCGGGGGCGCGAACGGCTCGATGATGGGCGCGCGCTTCTACGGCAAGCTCGGATCGGGCGAGCTCGTGTACGCCGGCTACGGCATGAACCTCAAAGAACCCAAGGATGGTTTCGACGCCGGGGAGTTCGATGGACTCTCCTTTTTCGCACGCCGCGAGGCAGGGTCGAGTCCGAAGATGCGGATCAAGATCCCCGACGTGAACACCGACCCTGAGGGGGGGGTGTGCACGCAGTGTTACAACGACTTCGGGATGGATTTCGAGCTCACCGAAGACTGGAAGCAGTACATCGTTCCGTTCGGAGAGATGAGACAGATGCCGTATTGGGGGGCCCCGCGGCCTTCGAGCATCGATCCCAAGGGGCTCTATGCGATCCAGTTCCAAGTGAACTCGCCGGGAGCGACATACGACCTCTGGGTTGACGACATCACGCTCTACGGTTGTCGGAACAAGTCAGAAGATCAGAAGAACGAAGAATCCGAAAAAGACGAGCAAGAAACGGAAGACTGAGCAATGAAACCGTCCGTTTGGCTTTCGACCCCTTTTTGGTCACTCCTCTTGCTCGCGGGCTGCATTGCACCCGGAGGTGACGAGTCGGCCAACCCTGATGCGTCTCCCGATGGATCGGAGGAAGCCCCTCCTCCGATCGTGGAGGGGTATCACAACATGCTGCAGAACACCGACTTCGAAGAGGGTTCGGCAGCGCCTTGGGCTCCATCGACGACGGGCAAAGCCAAAGGGACGGCGACCATTGAAAATGGGGCGTACTGCATGGATCTGCAGTCGCGAGGCGACACCGCTTGGGATGCGCAGATCCGTCAGCGCCAGCTGAAGCTGACCGAGGGGCACAAGTACACCATCGAGTTCACGGCGTTCGCGAGCAAGCCGACGAAGGTTCGGCCCAAGATCGGCGCCGCGGGTCCCCCGTACGACGAGTACTGGGCGAGCATCGTCGATGTCGACGACGAGCCGAGACGCTACACGGGCTTCTTTACCAAAGCCGGTGGAGACGACCTGTTTGCAGAGTTGACCTTCCAACTCGCCGGACCGCTCGCGCCCGAAGACGGCAAGGTCAAGATTTGCCTCGATGACATCACGCTCAACGACCCCGAGTACACGCCGCTCGTTCGGGCCGACAAGGCTCCGAAGGTTCGGGTGAACCAGGTTGGCTACTTCCCCAATCTTGGAAAACACGCAACGTTCAAAGCGAAGACGCGGGACTCGTTGCCGTGGAAGCTGCTCAACGCGGACGAACAGGTCGTCGCGGAGGGTGAAACGATCGTGTACGGGGACGACCGAGCTTCGGGCGACCTGGTTCACATCGTCGACTTCTCGTCGTACACGACGCCAGGCAACGATTATCGCCTCCGGGTGGAGGCTCCAGATGAGCCGCCCGAAAAAGTGCTGAGCTTTCCGTTCGACATCCGGAAAGACCTCTACTCGCAGATGAAGCACGACGCCGTGCACTTCTTCTACCACCAGCGTTCAGGGACGCCGATTGCGATGCCCTACGCTCGCGAGCAACGTTGGACGCGGGGTCCGGGGACGACCCAGGACAGCAATGTAGAGTGTCTGCCGGACCTCGATTGCGGCTTCACCATGGATGCGAGCGGCGGTTGGTACGATGCCGGCGACCATGGCAAATACGTGGTCAACGGTGGCATCTCGGTGTGGACGTTGCTCAACTGGTACGAGCGTGCTCAGTACCTCGGCAAGGGCACGAGTGCCTTCAAGGACGGCAGCTTGCCGATCCCGGAAGCGGGCAATGGCGTCAACGATTTGCTCGACGAGGTCCGTTGGGAGCTCGAGTTCGAGATGCGGATGCAGATCGGCGACGACAAGCCCAAGTGGCCGGGCATGGTTTTCCACAAACTCCACGAGAACAAGTGGAGTCCGCTGCCGCACAACCCGGCCAACGCAACCGTTCAGCGGTTCCTGCATCGTCCGAGTACGGCGGCGACGCTCAACCTCGCGGCGAACGCTGCTCAATGCGCGCGGATCTGGAAAGACCTCGACGCTGCGTTTGCGAAGAAGTGTCTCGTGGCGGCGGAGCGAGCGTGGGAAGCCGCGCAGCAGTACCCGGACATGCTTGCGCCGGGTAGCGACAACGTCGGCGGTGGGCCGTATGACGACCTCACGCTCCATGACGAGTACTACTGGGCTGCGGTCGAACTCTACCTGACGACGAAGAAGCAGCCGTACGCGGACTTCGCCAAGAAGTCGCAGGATTTCCTCAAGGTTTCGGCGGGCGCTCAGTCGGCCTTCAACTGGCAGCTCGTGCAGGTGCTGGGCACGATGTCGATCGCGACCGTTCCAGGGTTCGACAGCGCAACGGTGGAAGAAGCGCGGCGAAACCTGATCGCGGCTGCCGACGCGTACGCGGCCAGCGTCGCGAAGGAAGGCTACCGCACGCCACTGCCGTCGACCGGCGGCAACACGTATCCGTGGGGTTCGAACAGTGGTCTGCTCAACGACATGATGATCCTCGGTCTTGCCTACGACTTCACGAAGAACGGCAAGTATCGCCAAGGAGTGGCCGACGGCATGGATTATCTGCTCGGTCGCAACCCGATGTCGAAATCGTATGTGACCGGTTATGGCGAGGTTCCGCTGCAGAATCCTCACCATCGGTTCTGGTGTAACCAGATGGATCCGACCACTCCGTCGCCACCACCGGGCATCGTTTCCGGAGGTCCGAACTCTGCATTGCAGGATCCCTACGCTCAAGCACAAGGCCTACCCGGGTGTCCACCGATGAAGTGCTACGTCGACCATATCGAGTCGTGGTCCACGAACGAACTCGCGATCAATTGGAACGCTCCGTTTGCTTGGGTGGCGTCGTTCATGGACGAGACTGGAAATTAGTCACGGGTTCACCCTCGTGGTGAACATGGGCCCACCCTCGGGTTGAGCGTGGGCCCCCTTCACCGTGACTCGAACCAGCCCTCGCGGTGGGATCGAGCCGGTACGAAGAGATCCGAGGCGGCGGAAGTGCACCTTCCCGCCGCCTCGGTTTTTTTGTCCTAACTGTTCCAAATAATGTGATCTCCGGTTGGCACGTAACGTGCTCATGCATGACCTCGGCGTCTCGCGCCTATCTTCATGGCCACCATCACCTCAAGCATCATCGCGCTGTTGGCGGCGGCACCTGAGTCGCCCGAGCCCGAGACGATTTCTGTCCCCACGGTGGCGTTGGCGAGCAATCGATTTGCCGACCAGCAGTTTCATGGCACCGAGTTCGAGCGCCAGGCTTTGTCGGCCGCACGTGAACCGGAGCCTGCTCCCGCCGACGTCGACGATGCGAAGGACGACGAGGACGACAGCCCGGCGAACCTCGGCGAGGACAACCGGCATCCGCTCGACAAGTACGACTCACTCACGGTCGTCCAGATGAAAAACATGGCGGGCTTAGCTGTCCCGACCACGCGACGCTACGCGTACGACCAAAGGCCGCCGGTCGGACTTCTCGGCGACACATACGTTCGCCGCTCCCGTCAGACTGCCCGTGGAGGCGGACCCGTCGAAACCGACCAGAGCAAGTGGCAGTTTTCGCTCGGTGGCTTCTTGGCGGCTCCGTTTCGTCTCGGCTATGGCCAGCGCTTGCAGCCTGTCGATCCGGCGAATCCGACCGGCATCGAGGCACGCTCGTATCAAAGCGAGAACAGCTTCCACATGCCGATCGTCCCGGACGATCAGTATCTCAGCTACGGGTACACCCAACACAATCCGAAGGACTGGGCCGAAGTTTATCTGAGCTTTGGCAACGGCACCGTCACTGGCACGACGGCCCTTCAGGGAAACAATTTCTCGGACGCCAACTTTCGCGACGACACCCAGCTCGGTATCAGTCAAGCGTTCCTGACCCTGACTCCGAAGCTCAAGGCTCGCTGGGCGCGGCTATTTTGGCGTATCGGATCGTTCCAGGCTCGCTACGGTGCGTCCGGCCGCTATGACGCCGGGGAACTGCAAACGTATTTGTTTGGGCAGACCCATGCGCTGGGCGAGGTTGGCCAGCTCGACATCTTGGTCAAGGACTTCATGATCACGCTCGAGCACGGGATCGGAACTCACCGTCCGGACGCGAACTTGAACAACGATGCCCGTTTCTCGTTGGTTCACCACGCACACCTCGGGTTTTCCTACCAGAACAAGCTCTGGCTCACGTTCCACTGGATGAACCAGTTCGCGAGAGAGGAGCCGCGCCTGGGTATCCCTCCGGAGGCGGACCCCATGGCGGTACCGGGTGGTTCGCAACGCGATGGTTCGATGCACGTGCTTGGGCCAGAGCTGAGGATCGACTGGGGTAAGCTCGGTTGGTGGTACCTCGGTTTCTCCTACATCAACTATCGGAATGGAGAATCACTGAGCCGCGGCCTGGAGGTGATCCATTCATCGGGTGTGGGTGAATTCACGCTCGGCTTGAACGAAAACTACTTCTACGGGCAAGCGAGTTCGGGCGAGATTTTTTCGGCAATCTTCCAAGTGGAAGAGAGCATCATGAAGATCAAGAAGGGATCCGCCTGGTACGGTCAGGGGCGCGACTTCGTCTGGAAGGTCTTCGGTATGGTCAACAAAACGAAGACCGACGCCGTCGGTACGATCCCTGGCCTCGAGCTCGATGGTGTTTGGAAGGTCAAGTACGGGGTCGACCTCGAAGGTATCGTGACACCTTGGCTCACCGTCGCTTTCCGTGCGACCCAAGTACGACCCAACCATCGTATCGACGAGCAGAACTTCTCGATCTTGTCTCCGAGGCTCGCGTTCCACACGAACTTCGTGACGCACGAGACCATCGAGTTCCAGTACTCGCGCTATGTCTACAATACGCGGCAGTGCGACGTGAACGTCGACCCGATCACGTACCGACCCTATGCGTGCGTCCAGCCTTCGTTGGCTGCACCCGAGGGTTCTGGGGCGGATCCCCTAGAGATGGATCCGGGCAATCGTGCCGTCCCGGCTACGCCTGGTTTCAACGACCAGGCAAATACGGTTGGTCAGCCAGACGAGAACGTGTTCATGATGATGGTCAATATGTGGTTCTAATCGTTGCGAGACTTCGGTCGACCCCTCCTTCATTGGAGGAGTGCCCGAGGTCTCGCGATAAGGCTCCACCCATGCGAAGCCTGACGAGGGCTACCCCACAGCAGGATCGCCGATCCTCAACGAGTGGCTTCCCCAATCGTTGATGGAGCAAGTCAGGACCCGCCGGGGACGCGAGCCTCGTACGACAGCTGCGAGCTAGGCCCATCCAGTGTTGGACGGAGCCCAGTTCACGCCGCTATGCGTGCGTCTGGGACCGGAGGCAGCTTGGCAGTCGTGCCGCAGTTTGGCGCCCTTTGCGGAAGGCCCTCGAAGACTCGCAAAACCGCGGAGAGGTTGCCCCCCGCGGTATGCATTGGCAGCGGTCAATCCGCGATGGTGCCGCGTTCGCGGCTGCGCGCTTTCAGCAAACGGAAGTATCGGCTTCCGACGCCGGATGCTGCGGCGGCGCGAGCTACATTCCCATCGTGTTGACGAAGGGCTCGTTCGATATAGCGCAGCTCGAATTCGGCCACGAGGCGACGGCGCGCCTCGGGGAGCGGTAGATCCTGATCGAGGATCTGATCGAAAACCGCAGATTCGTATTCTGCAGATGAGCTATCGGTGCGCGCAATTTGGGAATGGGGAAGGTTCGGGTACGGAGCGATGGGACTGGCTCCGTCGCTGCTATGCGCGAACTCGCCCAACGCGACGTGGCGAGCGACAGCGTTTTGCAGCTCGCGAATATTCCCAGGCCAATCGTGCATCTCGAGTTGGCGAAGGACGGTATCGGGCGCCGTGCCCCCCCCCGACATTCGGTCCCAGAACATGGAAATGAGCAAACGCAGGTCGCCTTCGCGCTCGCGAAGCGGCGGAAGTTCGACGCGAGTCACCGCGAGTCGAAAGTAGAGGTCGTCGCGGAATTTGCCCGCCCTCACCATGTCCGCGAGGTTGCGGCGGGTTGCCGCCATGAAGCGGACATCGACCTTGATCCGCCGGTTCGAACCGACGCGGCTGATCTCGGAACGCTCGAGCGCCCGGAGTAGCTTGGCTTGCAACTCGAGGTCGAGATCGCCGATCTCATCGAGCAGCAACGTGCCCCCATCCGCCTCCTCGAACACGCCCTTGCGAGCTTCGGTCGCTCCAGTGAACGATCCCTTTTCGTGGCCGAACAACGCCGATTCGACGAGATTGGGCGGGATCGACGTGCAATCGAGCACGACGAACGATCCTTTGCGTCGGGGACCCGCCTCGTGCAGCGACTCGGCCAGCAACTCTTTACCAGTGCCGGTTTCCCCCTCGATGACGAGCGGCAGGTGGGACTGGGCGAGGCGCAGGCACAGGGGATAGATGCGTCGCATCGCGGGGCTAGACCCAACGACTCGACCAAATCGCCCTTCGATCGGCTCGGTGACCGTCACAGAATGGGTTCCGCCTCCGATGACGGAAGGACGGGCCCGGACGTCGTCGTGTTGTTCTGCTGCAATCGGTTCCTCCAATCCGATGGACCCAAAGAATCGTTCGGTGGATACCGCGGATTGGTCGGCAATAAGCTCGCCGATGTTGTCTTGCATTGTCTCTCCTCACGGTGCACGCCGAGACCGTCATCCCCCCAAGTGAGAGCAGGGCGTCGATCTCGTCGTTTTCGCGAAAGCCGAAGCTGGTTGATATCGCTGGGTTACAGAAACTTGAGTGACGTTCGAGGGGCCGAACGTCGTCACGGGATTTGTCGCGGAAACTGGGTCATCGCATCGCTCGATGGCCTTCACCCCCGAGTGGGGGCGTGAGGCTCTTCAGCCCCGAGCGGGGCGTGAGGCCCTTCAGCCCCAAGCGGGGTGTGAGGCCCTTCAGCCCCCCGAAGGGGTGTGAGGCCCTTCGGCCCCGAAGGGGTGTGAGGCCCTTCGGCCCCGAAGGGGTGTGAGGCCCTTCGGCCCCGAAGGGGTGTGAGGCCCTTCAGCCCCGAAGGGGTGTGAGGCCCTTCAGCCCCGAAGGGGTGTGAGGCCAGTGGACGTCCGAGTGGCCAGTGCCCGAAGGTGACGGGACTGGCTCAGGCTGGCATCCGATTCGTCAAGGTCACCGGGCCGTTGGAAAGGGTTACCGGGCCGTTGGGAAGGTCGAACCACGGGGGCGTGGTTTTGCTGCGGATGGTTTGCAGTCTTTCGGTGGTTGAGATCGGTGACAGCGGTGATCCTTTACTTCCTCTGGCAGGGCCAAATCAAGCCGCACGTCACCTTCTCGTGCATTGTCCTCCCAGCCGAAAAAACGTTCCGCAACGCTGTTTGGACAAATTCGCGAGCAAAACCACATCCGAGGCAGAAGTCGAGGGCATCGGAACCCATTGTTCCGTCGGAATCTCTTGTTCCTTGAGCCGAAACGCGGTGGGCCCCGGAAGCTCTCGCATGTTCGCAGGAATGCTGCGAATATGTCGGATCTGCGCCACACCGGCGGCCACATTGACATGCGCCGTACGTTTGGACTCAACGGGGCATCCTCACGCCCGACCGGGGTCGAATGGGCCCTACCGCTGTTCCTGGCGCTCGCATGCACCGATCCCCAAGGCGGAGTGGAACGGGGGGCCATGACGATCAGCAAGGAAACCCAGGCTTCATGGGTTCGGAACTTCAACCCCTTGGTGGCGCCGGGCTTGTCGCGCTGGCCTACGACGTGTGGGATCTATGAGCCACTCCTCGTCTTCAATGTTGTCCGAGAAGCCTATGAACCTTGGCTTGCCACGAGTTGGACGTGGTCGAACGATCACCTCACCCTTCGATTTGCTCTGCGTGAAGGCGTTCGTTGGTCGGATGGCGCGACGTTCGACGCGGAGGACGTCGTCTTCACGTTCGACCTCCTCCGCGAACACAAAGCGCTCGATCTGAAAGCGGTCGCGGGATTCGTCGCAGACGTTCGAGCGGAAGGCCCCAACACCGTCGTATTCGAGTTTCAGCGCCCGTTCGTTCCCGGCCTCGCTTTCCTCGCGCAGCAGCCGATCGTGCCCGAGCACGTGTTTCGTACCGTGAAGGATCCGGTGACGTACACGAATCCCGATCCGGTCGCGACGGGCCCCTTCACGGAAGTCCGAGTGTTTCGCGACCAACTCTTCGTCCTCGGACGAAACCGAGACTATTGGCAGCCAGGTAAGCCCCAACTCGACGCGTTGCGCTTTCCCGCGTATCCGGCCAACGACCAGGCCAATCTTGCGCTCATTCAAGGCGAAGTGGATTGGGGGGGTAACTTCGTCCCCGCGATCGATCGGATCTTCGTTGAACGAGATCCCGAGCATCATCATTACTGGTTCCCGCTCGTGGGCAACATGGCGATGCTTTATGCGAATACGACACACCCAGCGTTGCGGCACGTCGCGGTGCGAAAAGCCCTCAGTCGCGGCCTCGATCGCGACCTCATCGTCGAGGTCGCGCTCTACGGGTACACGAAGCCGGCGGATGCGACCGGTCTGAGCGATGCGTATGCCAGTTGGAAAAACCCAGCCATCGCCGCGTCCGACGATTGGACTCGTCACGACCACGCCGCGGCCGCGGCCGCGCTCGATGCTCTCGGCTATCGAATGGGCGCGCGAGGCCTTCGATCGACGCCCGAGGGCGAGCCGTTTGCGTTGGAGCTCGACGTGATCATGGGTTGGTCCGATTGGATTCGTGCGGCGCAGGTCGTCGCGAGCCAGCTGCACGAACTCGGGATCGACGTCCGCGTGCAAACCTACGACTACGCGGCGTGGTTCGATCGCATGCAGCGGGGTGACTTCGACCTGGCGATCGGCTGGACGGTCAAAGGGCCAACACCTTACGTCTACTATCGTGGGCTGATGGCGGGGGCCGAGCTGCGCCCGCTCGGCGAGCGAGCGCAGTCGAATTGGCAGCGATTCCAAGACGAACGTACCGACGAGCTGCTGACCGAGTTCGAGCGAACCGACGACCGACAGGAGCAGGGAAGGTTAGGGGACGAGCTCCAACGTCGATTCGTGATGTTGGCGCCCGCGATCCCGCTCTTCCCCAATCCCCCATGGGGCACGAACTCCACTCGACGGGTGACGGGGTTTCCGAACGCGGAGCACCCGTATGCCATGCTGTCGCCCAACGACTATACGCAGCCGTTGCTCGTCCTCACGCAATTGCGGCCCCAGGACGTCCCATGAGGTTCGTGTTGCGTCGGCTAGGGTTCTACGTGCTCGCGGCTTGGGTCGCCGTGACGCTCAACTTCTTGCTACCGCGCATCATGCCAGGAGACCCGGCTTCGGCCATGTTCGCGAGGTTTCAAGGCCAACTCCAGCCGGAGGCCGTCGCGGCTCTCCGCGAAACGTTCGGCTTCACCGACGCGTCACTCGCCGAACAATACTGGACCTATCTCGTGCACATGTTTCACGGGGATCTGGGGATCTCGATCGCGTATTTCCCGTCGCCGGTGGTCGAAGTCATCGGCACGGGTTTGTTTTGGACTCTCGTGTTGGCCGGCAGTTCGCTCGTGGTGAGCTTCGCGCTCGGCACGTTGCTCGGGGTGCTCGCGGCATGGCATCGAACGAGCGCTTTCGGCCGGTTGTTGCCGCCACTCTTGCTGTTCGTAGGTGCGTTTCCCTATTTCTGGCTCGCGATGTTGGCGCTATGGCTGTTCGGGTTCACGCTCGGTGCCTTTCCACTCCGCCACGCCTATGGCGAGTTCGTGGAACCCGGATGGACCCTCGAGTTCCTGGCGAGCGCGATCCGGCATGCGATCTTGCCGGCGACGACCATCGTGCTCGCAACGATGGGCAACTGGCTGCTCCGGATGCGGAACAACATGACGGCGGTGCTGGGTGAGGACTACATCGCGTTCGCTTGCGCCAAAGGGTTGCCCGCTGGGCGCATCCTCTTTCACTATGCTGCGCGCAACGCCATGCTGCCGAGCATGACCGGGTTTGGTATGGCGCTCGGACTCGTGGTCAGCGGGTCGCTGCTGACGGAGATCATCTTCGCCTATCCAGGACAAGGGTATCTGCTCATTCAAGCGGTCCGCAGCCAGGACTTCCCCTTGATGCAGGGCGTGTTCCTCACGATCACTCTGGCCGTCCTCGTGGCCAATTGGCTCGTCGATCTCGCCTATGTGTGGCTCGATCCACGCATGCGGAGCTCGGGTTAGACAGCCATGATCGCGCTCTTGCTCGGCCATCCCAAAGCGAGGGTGGGCTTTGCCATCCTCATCGGATTCGTCCTCCTCGGAGCACTTGGCCCTTGGGTCGTCGTCGATCCGCTGGCCTACTTGGCACGACCGCACGAGCCCCCTTCATCCGCGCATTGGCTCGGTACGACGGGACAGGGGCAGGATGTCCTCGCCCAGTTGGTGGGCGGCACTCGGGTCACTCTCGTGGTTGCCTTCACCGTCGGGGTCGTCGTGACGGTCATCGGAGCGATCGTCGGAACGACGGCCGCGTATTTCGGCGGCCGGATCGACGATTTACTCAGTCTGATCATCAACGTATTCCTCGTGATTCCGGGGCTTCCGCTGGCCGTCGTGATCGCGGCCTACATGCCTGCGAGTCCGTTTACGATCACGCTCGTTCTCGTCTTCACCGGTTGGGCCTGGAACGCTCGCATCGTGCGGTCGCAGGCGCTCTCGTTGCGGGAACGCGAGTTCGTGGCCGCCGCGATCGTTGGCGGGGAGAGCCATGTGCGGGTGATCGTGGCGGAGATCTTGCCGAACATGACTTCGCTGCTCGCCTCGTGCTTCATCAGTGCCACGGTCTATGCCCTGGGCGCCGCGGTTGGTCTCGAGTTTCTCGGCCTCGGTGATATCGGCATGGTGACGTGGGGGACGACGCTCTACTGGGCGAACAACGACGCTGCGCTCCTCACGGGGGCATGGTGGATGTTCGTTCCCACCGGCTTGTGCATCGCCTTGGTCGGCTACGCACTCGTGCTCGTCAACTTCGTGGTCGACGAGGTGTCCAATCCGCGGCTGCGCGGCGAGCAGCACTGGCGTGACGTCCTTGGGCGGACCGCCTTGACCCCGATGACGGCGACGCCGGTGATGAGGCAGCCATGAACGAACCCGTGTTGCGCGTCAGAGATCTTCGCGTCGAATATGGCACGACCGCCGGCCGAGTCCGTGCGGTCGACGGCGTGTCGTTCGAGATCTCCCCGGGCGAGATCTTCGGGCTTGCAGGTGAGTCGGGAAGCGGCAAGTCGACGGTTGCCAAGGCGCTGCTCCGCTTACTCGGACCTCCCGCGATCATTACAGGGGGATCGGTCATGTTCGGCACCGAAGATGTTCTCGATCTCGATGAACGTAGCCTTGCGCAGTTTCGTTGGCGAAGAGCCTCGCTCGTCTTTCAGAGTGCAATGAATGCGCTCAACCCGGTCATGACGATCGGCGAACAGCTCACCGACGTGATCCTGGCGCACGGCGGTACGAGTTCGATGCGGGCGCGACAGCGTGCTGCGACGTTGCTCGAACTCGTGGGCATCGATCCGGAACGGCTGAAGAGCTACCCCCATCAGCTCTCCGGTGGAATGCGTCAACGGGTCGTGATCGCGATCGCACTCGCCCTCGATCCACCGCTCATCATCATGGATGAACCGACGACGGCCTTGGACGTGGTCGTGCAGCGTGAGATCTTGGGTCAGTTGAGCGAGCTGCAGGCCAAGCAACATTTCGCGATCTTGTTCATTACCCACGATCTCTCGCTCATCCTCGAGTTTTCGACGCGGATCGGGATCATGTACGCGGGCCGATTGGTCGAGGTCGCGCCTGCTGGCAGGATTGCGACGTCGCCCGCCCATCCCTATACACGCGGCCTATTGAGATCGTTTCCATCGATCCGCGGCCCCCGACGAACTCTGTCGGGGATCGGGGGTACACCACCCAACATGCGTTGTCCCCCGACGGGCTGTGCGTTCCATCCTCGCTGCTCGGATGCGATCGCCTGCTGCTCCTCGGAGGTCCCTGATTTCCGCTCCGTCGGGTCGACCCACAAGGCTGCATGTCACGTCCTGTAGAGGGTTCTCCGCCTGGGGATGTGGTGCTCGAAGGGCGCGGGCTCACTCACTACTTCCGCGTCGGCGGAGGGTTCTTTCCGAGTCGACTCCGCGCCCTCTGCGATGTATCGATCACATTGCGACGGGGCTACATCCTCGCGTTGGTCGGCGAATCGGGAAGCGGGAAAAGTACGGTGGCCAAGGTGCTCGCGCGGCTCGTCGCGCCCACATCGGGGCAGGTCCTACTCGACGGCGTCGATGTCCTTCGCACGGAGCCGCGTCGAGCCTCGTTGCGGTTCCGCGGGCGCGTCCAAATGATCTTTCAGGACCCTTACGCATCGCTCAACCCAGCGCATTCGGTCGGATACCACCTCGAACGTCCGTTGGTGCGTCACCAGAAGGCGACGGACGCTGCTGCGAGACGGTTGCGCGTGCACTCGCTCCTCCGCGAAGTGGGGCTCGAACCGCCCGAAACCATCGCATCCCAGTGGCCCGCGGAACTCTCGGGGGGCCAGCGCCAGCGCGTCGCCATTGCCCGAACGCTCGCTGTCGAGCCCGACGTCCTCCTCGCCGACGAGCCAACCTCGATGCTCGATGTCTCGATCCGCGCCGGCGTCCTCAATCTCATGCGTCGGCTTCGCGATGGTCGCGGGGTCGCGATTCTCTACGTCACCCACGACATCGCGAGCGCTCGGTATGTCTCCGATGCGATCGCAGTGATGTACGCTGGGCAGATCGTCGAACAAGCCGATGGTGAAACGCTGGTGTCCGAGCCCGCGCACCCCTACACACGCTTGTTGCTCGCAGCCGTCCCGGATGCCAATCAAGATCCGCTGCCACTGCCAGCGATCCGACGAGGTGCGCCCTCCCTGGTCGATCCGCCTGCGGGTTGCGCGTTTGCTCCGAGGTGTCCGGAAGCCGTGGAACGCTGCAGAACCCACGTACCCGAGGTGACGGAGGTCGGGCTCGGTCACCTCGTCCGCTGCCATCGAGTGCACGAAGGCGGGTGGCAATCGGGTGAAGTGCCCGACCAGAGTTAGATCAGCTCAGCTTCGAGTCCCGTGGGCATTGTGTTCTGCAACTCGCGGATCGCAGCACGCCATCGAGACAGATGCTTCACCGTCTCGGATCGGCGGTGTTCGGAAACACTCCCTCCGACCGACCTCCGCCCCTGCCGGGCCGATGGGATCCCGTACGGCGAGAGCAACGCCCTCGTATCATGTTGATCTCGTTCCCTTGCCATTCACGTTTCGGGTTACACTGGGACGGGTTGGCTACGGTGTTCACGCGCTGTAGGAGCGGACGCAAAACTTTCATCCACCGTCTGCTGCGGTTACCCACCGCGAAACGGAGCTCTACGGGCTCGGACTCGAAGGTGACCTTTCCAATGACTCTCCGTTCTATCTCCCCCTGGCTTGCTTCACTTGCGTTCGTCTCTCTCACCTCGGCTTGCGGGGAAACACCTCCCATCTACTACTACGCCGAGACCGAGGCGGAAGAGGATGATGACGATGAGGACGACGAGGGCGGACGGCGTCGACCGACGACCAATGCGGACGAAGGGCCGATGAACGCGACGACGGATTCGGACACCGGCATGGCAGACACCGGTCCGCCACCGACGGCCCCGCCTACGGCGCCTGGTGGGTTCTACGTCGTCGGGACGCAGATCTTCGACTACAGCGGCGACCCGATCGTTTTCCACGGCGTGGCTCGGCCCTCGCTCGAATGGCAATCGCAGGGCGACAACCTCTCGGCCGTGGACTACGGCAACATGGCGCTATGGGGCGCCAACGTGGTTCGTATTGCCCTCAATCAGGGGTTTTGGCTGCCAGGGTCGGCACAGTACGACGCCGGGTACCAGGCGCGGATCAGTCAGCAAATCACTTGGGCAGAGGCGGCCGGTATGGCCGTGATTTTGGACCTTCACTGGAGTGATCGCGGAAACCCGGCCGGTCCAACGGAGCAGCAGCGCATGGCCGATGCTCGCTCGATTCAGTTTTGGCAGAGCGTCGCCACTCTGTATCAAGGTGACGGACAAGTCATCTTCGAGCTCTACAACGAACCGCATGACATCGATTGGTCCGTGTGGCGGAACGGGGGTCCATCCGGCGAAGGTTGGAACGCCGTGGGCATGCAGCAGCTGTACGATACCGTGCGAGCCGCCGGCGCGAACAACCTCGTCATCGTAGGCGGACTCGACTTTGCCTATGATCTTTCCGGGCTGTCGAATCCATCCACCGTGTTGCAGGGCTACAACATCGTTTACGCGACGCATCCTTACGACATCGCCGTCAATGGACAGCGGTACAAGCAACCAGACGACTGGGCTCGTGCGTTTGGGACCGTGCACCTGCGCTATCCGCTCATCGCGACAGAGTTTGGGACGTTCGACTGCAGTACCGGCTACGTCACCCAGTTCCTGAACTACGCGGCGATGTACGATATTTCCTGGACCGCGTGGGCATGGTATCCAGCATCCTGCGAATTCCCGTCCATCATCACTGATTGGAACGGAACCCCAACCCAGGTCGGTGTCGTCGTGCGGTCCGCGATGTGAGCGCGGATCCGCGGATAGGCGATCCAACCCATCGGATCGAGCCGAACCGCACGAGTCCTGGTTCGAGAACCAACAGAACAACGAGGAGCGAAGAGGCAATGACTATGAATCGAATCACTTACAGCTTGGCAATCTGCGTCGCGGTTTCCTTGGTCGGTTGCGCCGAGGAGCCGCAAATGATCCCGATCACCCCGAGCGACGACGACAGTAACGACGAAGGTGCAACCAGCGAGACCGACCCTGAGACGGAGGGCACTCCGAACCCCGAGGACGCTGGGACACCCATGACGTTGATGAAGACGTGTTTGGACCTGATCGACGACCTCGAAGACGGGGAAGTCCTCATCACGCCCGTCACGGAGCCATCTCGCCAAGGTGCGTGGTTCGTCTACAACGACGAAACCGTCACAGCCACGCAGACCCCGGCTGTTGGGATGCCGTTCGCGCCCGAGATGCCTGGCGGTCCCTCGAGTGATGGGATCATCGCCGAAAGCTTGTACGCGGCGAGGACGTCGGGAAGCGGTTTCGCCGAGTGGGGCGCGGGTATGGGCTTCAACCTGAACAACGCCGGTTGTGCGGCCGACCCCGAAACCGGCGAGTGCCCCGAAGGGGACGACGGCATCTCGATGCCGTACGACGTCAGTGGGTTCACGGGCATTTCGTTCTATTCCAGGTACTACGGCGATCTGGCCGGGCAAACGGTCGCGTTCAAAGTGGTCACCACAGGCGTCGTGCCCCCCGAGCGATACGGGACGTGCGAGGTCGTGACCGGTGGTCAATGCGATGCAGCGTATGAAGCCACGATCTCCATCGTCTCCGAGTGGACGGCGCATGAAATCCCCTTCACGATGCTGGCGCAGCCGAGTTACGCCGGTGCCAACGCGGTCGATTTCGAACCGGCAACCGTCCAGGCTCTTCAGTGGCAGGTTCCGATGGGCACGGACTTCGACTTCGCCATCGACGAGGTTTGTTTCTACTAGGCAACGGCACCTCGCCAGAGCGGCACCGAAGGCAATCCCGAACTCGTGTAAACCAGGGCCGATGTCTACGACACCGAGAATTCAGCCCCTGTGGGGCGTGAAGCAACTTTCCACCTTTCAGACCCGCGTCGCGGGTCCGGCCCATGCTTTCCCGAAGAGGCGTGTTGCTCCGTGGGCGGGCCGGTGTAATGCCTTTGCGCTCGCCGTCATCGGTACCGTAGTCGCAGCGTCAGGCTGCGACTCTGGCGGTTCGACACTGTTCGCGGAACAAACGGACCCATACGCTCCGGCCGAACTTCCCGAGGACCGGTCGGAGCTGCCCCCAGTGGCGCCCAACGGCTACTTCGTGGTGAAGAACACGATCTACACCGAGGGTGGCGACCCCTACATCTTTCGCGGGGTCGACCGGCCTTCCCTCGAATGGGATCCCAATGGCCAAGAGTTATCCGAGGCCGACTATCGAAACATGGCCGGTTGGAACTCCAACGTGGTTCGCATTGCGCTGAACCAAGGGTTCTGGTTGGAAACTTCGTTCTTCCACAGCGTCACGTACCAAGCCACCGTCGACCAAAACATCGAATGGGCAAAGGCGGCCGGAATGGATGTGATCCTGGATCTGCACTGGTCCGATCGCAATGATCCGACGCAGGAGCCGGAACAACAGCGTATGGCTGATCCGCGCTCGATCGAGTTTTGGACGAGTGTCGCCAATAAATACAAAGGCGACGGACGGGTCATCTTCGAGCTCTACAACGAGCCACACGACGTCACCCCCGAAGTTTGGTTGAATGGTGGGCGAACGACGAGCGGTCCACCCGACAACGAGGTCTACGACGTCGTCGGAATGCAAGACCTCTATGACGCCGTGCGCGATGCAGGGGCCGACAACCTGGTGATCGTGGGCGGGTTGGACTATGCATACAACCTGGCGCACGTCACCAACTTTCGGGTGGAGGGATACAATATTGCGTACGCTACCCACCCATACGACTTCCCCAATAAACAGGCGAGTACGTGGCCCGAAGCCTTCGGGTATCTCGCGGCAACCGATCCGATCATCGCGACGGAGTTTGGGGATTTCAGCTGCGACGGCGAATACAATCGTGAGTTGATCGCGTATTGCGAGGAGCGCCGGATTAGCTGGACCGCTTGGGCCTGGTTCCCAGGCAGTTGCATGTTTCCAGGTCTGATCGCCGATTGGGATGGCACGCCCAACGTGATGGGTTCCGTCGTCAAAGAGGCTCTCGAAGCCCACAATCCATGATCCTCGGCTGGCACAAGGCCACACCTGCCGCCCTCCGGGAGCGGGGTGTGGCTTTTGTCATGGGGTCACGGACGGGCCCCTGCCGGAACCGTCGTAATCCAGTGGGCGCGAACGAAGAAGCGGCGCTCGGCGATGAGTAAGTCTGCATCGATGAGCTTGGCCAGAGCGGTCGCGACGCCCGGTCGGACATTGACGAATCCCCCGAGACCCGAAATATCGGTAGTTCCCGCACCTGGCCGCGGTAACGCGTCCTCGGTATAGAACTCGACCGTTTGAGCATCCGTCGGTTCGAGTGAAAACTGAACCCCAGCGGCGGCTTCGTCGGCACAGTTCGAGGCCAAGAGCACGACGACCCCTCGCTCTGGGTCGGTCTCGACACCGGCCTCCGTGTTGAGGATGTCGACGATCGTGGGGGGGACGAGTTGCGTGATCGCGGTCAACGGCTGATCCGCGGTGACGGGGCCCCGTACCCAGAGCATGAGTGGCATCGTGATGTCGCTCGTGATCTCGAAATATCCCTCGAATCCACCCGAGATCTCGACTTCGAAGACACCAAGGTCGTCGAACGCGATGTGCTCTTCGACCGGGTTGTCGCAGCGAACGTCGATGCTGTGGCACAGCCGGATCGAAGTGTCCGCGGGAGGGGCGGTTGCGCCGATCAAGACCGTACGCCCTTGGTAGACGAACATGCCATCGAGCTTGGGCAGCGGTTCGGGGTCGGCGAGGCATTCCCAGCCGATTGGAAGCGGGGCGATGTCGGCCTCCCGAAGGCAAAGGCCGTCCTGGCAAACCAGGGTTTCGGGGGTCGCACAATCCGCACGCGTTTGACATTGCTCCGGGGCGTCACCCAGCACGAGCGTGCAAGCGCCAGCGGCGGGCAGTCCGAAGACTGCGATGGTGACCACTCGAAGAGATCGCCGCTGCACGGCGCCGGAGCTTACCTGGATGCGGCTGCATCGCACATGCCCGAATGCGGTGGCTCGACCGTGAAATCCGGAGCGAGCCCCACAGGGGCTGAAGTCCGAGTACACCTACGGGGGCCGAGTCGGAGGCGATGGTTTAGGGATCGTTCCGCGTGATGCCGTACTTCGGCGTATCCTCATCCGGGTGCGTTGGCGGGTGGGCAACGATGAGGTTCGGTGGTGAAGCGTCCGCCGGTCGTGTTTGCGGCTTCGCTCCTGTTGGGATCGCAAGCCTGGGGAGAACCCCTCTCCCCGGCGATCGACCCCGGTGTCGAGACCTCGGCGCTCGAACGAAGCGTGGTCCCGATCGGCGTGGTCGAGGGTGACGAGCTGTTCGAGGTCGACCCTTTTCGCCCCGTCGTGGCGGGGCATTTTTCTGCCACCGAGCTCACTCCCCAGGTCGAGGCTCTGCCCGCAGACACCAACTTCATGCAACACCTCGAGTGGGCATTGGACCGCAGCGCAGAGGCCAATGTGCGAGCGGTGTTTTGGCTCGAACCGGTCTCGGTCGAGCGTCACCTCCTCTACGTTCTACAACCGGGCAGCAAACGTCTGTGGGTGCGTGAACTTCCGCAAGCCACCGAGCCCGATCTCGTTCGTGAGTCGGCGGGGATCATGATGAGCACATTGGCCCGCGGGCTGGTCGAATCCGCGGACGTGTTGCCAGGCATGGATCGGATCGAAGACCAGCGCGAACCGGTCACCATCGAGACCCCAGTGCCGAGTCCGGCCGAGGAACCCCCAGTGGCAGACGTCGCTCGCGTCGAGGGCAGCCTCGGGGTCGAATACGTCGGCGGTAGCTTGGCGGCTCAAGCCCCGTGGCAAAACGGGGTCGGGGGACACGTCGATATCGTGCTGCGATCAGGCCCGTTCTTTCGATTGAGCTCGGCATTTCTCGTTCCCGCACGATTGGGGGGTGAGTTGGCGCTCGAAACATGGCGTGTCCCCATCGTCGCGACGGCGGGCTATCGATTTCGCGACGGTGCTCGCGCTCGTCCCGAAGTCGGCCTCGCTGCAGTCGCCGAAGTGTTCTCGTGGACGGCCCAGGATGGGGCCGAGATCCGCGGTCGAGCGGGGACGACAGGACGATTTGCGATCAGCCCCGAGGTCGGTCTCACTTGGCGCGTATTTCGCCGATTCGGGTTGCACCTTTTCGCGCGGATGGACATTTGGCTCGCAAACGTCGATCTTGTCACGGAGCTCGCTTCGGGTCGGGAGAGCCGGTTTCGGCCCCATGCCGTCTCCGCCACGCTTCAGGCGGGCTTCCATTACGCCCTATGACGCTCTTTCCCGTCATTCCGGAGCGTTGGGTCGAAGCCTCGGCCGGCTTTTTCTCATCCGTTCGTTCGCGACCGGACCCCAACGCGCTTGCATGGCGGCACTTTCCGCAGCTCTTGCCGAGGTCCTCGTGACGGACCTCGAGCCTCGGGCAGAGAACGAACACGACCGGGCGCTCGCTAGCGCCGCGGGCGCGGGCGACCGCGCAGCTGCGCAACGACTTGCGCGCCGTGTTTTGCCGATCGTTCGCCGGGTTTCACGGGCTCTCTTGACGAACCAATCGGATGCCGAGGATGCGACCCAGCTGGCCCTCCTGGAGGTGTTGCGCGCCGCCCCGTCTTACCGGGGAGCAGGTTCGCTCGAGGCCTGGACGCGACGTATTGCGAGCCGTGCCGTGATTCGTTACGCCCGCAGAGTTCGGGGGGCGAGGCCCGAGGTCGCCTCGCATGACGAGCAGCTCGACCCTCGTCGCGCCGTACTCAAGACCACGGTCCTCGACGAGTTGCCGCGACCGCTCGAGGACTATCTGGCAGAGTTGCCGGAGGTTCAACGGATGGCGGTCGCACTGCGCCATGTCTTGGGACACACCGTGCCGGAGATCGCCGAGCTCACCGATGCGCCGATCCCCACGGTGAAATCCCGTCTGAAGAAAGCGCACCACGAGCTTCGGCGTCTCATCCGTCGAGATCTCAACTTGGGCGTGCACGCCGAAGCGAGGACGCCGTGAACCACTCCCACCCACAACACCACATCGATTTTCGAGATGCCCGTTGGCGTGCTTTGGTCGATGCGCAGGCGGAGGGCGAGGAGCTGTCTGCCGAGGAGGAGACGTTCGTCGCAACGTACCTCTCGAAGACGCCCGATGTAAAAGCGGAACGCGCGTTGTTGCGTGCGTTGGCGGCCCTGGGCGACCTCCCAAGAGAGGAACGCATCGTGACGGCTCACGACGAGCGCGTCATCGATCGGACCCTCGAAGCGTTCTTTTCGACCGGTCCGGCGGCCAACGAAACGCCTCCGGCGGACCTCGAACCCTCGGTCGATCGCCCATCGAGATGGCGTGTCGCCAGGCTGTGGGTGGGTGCAGGCCTGGTCGCGGCGATCGGCGTGGCGATGGTGAGCCGGTTTGGAACCGGATCGCAAGACGGTGGGTCATCGACTCCAGAGGTTGCTGCGCTCGAACCGAAGACGCCCATGGACCTCGAAGGCTCCTTGCCCGCCATGCCGGACGTGAGGCCCACCCTTTCGCCCACCCTGTCGCCCACCCTGTCGTTCGACGAGCACGCGTTCGAAGTGGCCGATGGTGCATCACCTGAATCGGGGAAACGCCTGCGAGCCCGGTCGAGCGGCGCATGCATCCGAGTTGCTCATTCGAAGGCTTGCTTCGAACGAGGGGCCGAGCTTCGTACCACCGAAGGTGACGGCGGGCCGGTTCTCGAGGTGCTCGAAGGACACGGTGAGGTCGAACTTCGGGCCGCCGACTTTATCGTGCGAGTTGCAGGGGACAGCTACGCGTTGGCTCCGAGCGACGCCGCGGGCATGGCACTCGCGGTTGAGGTACGAACCGCCCAACGCTGGGAGGTTCGCGTCGAACGTGGGGTTGCGAGTGTGTTCGAAAGGGAGGGCACCGTGGGTGTCCTGCAGGCCGGACAAGCACGCACGCCGGCTATTTCGAGGACACGCCGCTCAGGTGCTCCAAGCATTGGGGATCTTTTGACCCGCGCTCGTGAACTTCGCACGGCGGGGGACCCCCGCGGTGCCATCACGGCTTACGAAGCGATCGTCGCTCGGCACCGCGGCAGCGCAGCAGCGCGGCCTGCCATGGTGGCGCTCGGTCAGTTGGAGCTCGAGTTGGCTCATCCCCGCATCGCGTTGCAATGGTTCGACCGTTATCTCGCCGCAGGAGTAGGTGCCCTCGACGAAGAGGCCCTGGTCGGACGCATTCACGCGATGGGCCGGTTGGGTCGGCACGACGACGAGAAGCGTTCGATCGAAGCATTTTTGGCCAAGTACCCGTCGAGCGGTTATGCGGCCGGCTTGCGTCGCCAAGCTTCTCGGTGAACGCCGGACCCGGCTTTGACTTACGGGTGATGCTCGGGGTGTACAATCGAGAATCGCGTCCTGATTGACGCAACCCGACGAGTGCAAAGCGAGGGGCAGAGTCGCGCCGCGTCGTTCCGGTCCAAGCGCAGCGGCGCTTGATGCGATTTGACGCGAACCTGGCTTTGCCGATTGCCGGGATGGTACAGAGTAGGCGGTGTCGCGGGCCGAGTGACCTGCACCACGGCGAGGCGAGGGTGTTCTGCCGGAACGAGCGATGGTGGGCCTGAAACGAGGGCGGATGGTGTTGGGGCTCCTCGTCGACGCGCTCGAGGGCACCTATCAAAGCACGGTCTTGGCAGGGGCGGCAGATGCGGCAGCCGAGGCAGATGCGACCTTGTTGTGTGTGGCCGGAGGGGCCCTCAGCCTCAAGCATCCAACGGCTCGCAATGCGGTTTACGAGCTCGTGGGGCAACACAATCTCGATGGCTTGCTCGTGATGACCGGTGCATTGGCCAACATCGTCGGTCACGAAGCCATCGATCATTTCATTGCGCCATTTCGCTCGATGCCGATCTGTAGCATTGCGGCTCCCATCGTTGGTGCGATCAACGTGCTCGTCGACAACGAACGTGGGATGCGCGACGCGATGGCCCACCTCGTGGACGAATCCGGCTGCCGACAGATCGCGTTCATTCGTGGTCCGACGGGAAATGCCGAGGCGCAGGAGCGTTTTCGCGTTTACCGCGAGGAGCTGCAGGCCCGGGGGCTCGATGATTCCGACGCCTTGGTGGTGGAGGGCGACTTCACGCAATCGGCCGGAGCGGCAGCCGTGCTCGAGCTGTTCGATCGTCGCAACGTGCGGCCGGACGCGATCATGGCCGCCGATGACCTCATCGCACTCGGCGTGTTGCAGGCGCTGGGCGACCGTTCGATCCGTGTGCCCGACGAGGTCGCCGTGATGGGGTTCAACGACATCGAGGAAGCTCGCTTTGCTTCGGTGCCCCTGACCACGGTTCGGCAGCCCCTCTATGAGCAGGGCAAGCATGCGGTGCGGGCGATGATGGCGGCGCTCGGGGGACGGCCGCCGGCCGGGCCCGTGGTACTGCCGACCGAACTCGTCAAACGTCGGTCGACGAAGGGGTTCGAGCCGAGTGAATCGTCGGGTGTACGAGTGCTCTCGGAACGACGCGCGTCCGGGCCCGATTGGGCCGAGACGTTCGCCGACGCCTTTGCCAGCCGCCGGGCGGGGGCGATCGCGGAGATGGAACATGCCTTGCTGGTTCGAGCGGCACGCTCGGGCAACGCATGGGCTGCGCACTTGGTCGACGCGTTCACGCAAGAGTTGGCCGGGGAGTCTGGGGTGTTCGTGGGTGCAGTGCGGGAAACCGTCCGCGCTTCGCTCGACGCCAACGCGGGTAGCCACGGCTGGCAGGACGTCATCTCGATCTTGCGCCGCGAAGCCTTGCCTTGCCTGGCGCGCGATCGGGACGATCGGTTGCGCGCCGAGAATCTGTGGCAGGTTGCGCGGTTGACCATCGCCGAACTCGTCGAGCGGGCGCAGGTCCACCAACGACTCCAAGCAGAGGGGTGGGCTCGCAGTCTCGGGCAAACGACGGGCGCGCTCATCAGCAGTTTCGATCTCCTGTCCCTCGTGCAAGCGATGGCGCAGCAGTTTCCCCGACTTCGGATCGCGAGCTGCTATCTCTCGCTGTTCGATGATGCGGACACGTCGCAAGCCGAGCTCTTGCTGGCCTACGATTCCCGCCGTCCGGACCTTCATCTCGAGAATCGCGTCCGGTTCCTCGCCCGTGAGCTTGCTCCTCCGGAGATCTTGCCGCCCGAGCGGCGAGCGTTCGTCATCCAGCCACTCTTCTTCCAGGAGTACCGTCTCGGTTTCGCGATCTTCGAATACGGCCCGCGCGAAGGGATCATCTACGAGGCATTGCGGGATCAGATCAGCGCTTCGCTGAAAGGGGCGATGCTCGTCGCCGAGGTGATCGAAAAGGATCGCGAGCGCGACCTCTTGATCCGCGATCTGGAAGAGCGTGCCCGGCAGCTGGAACGCGCCTACAAGGCTCTGCAAGCGGGACAGCGGCGGTTGCTGGTCTCGGAAACGATGGCTTCGATCGGGCAGATGACGGCTCGCGTGCGTCCGCTCGAGGAATTGTTTGGCGACGTCCTCGCGCAGCTGACCGGATTGCTCGGTGGTGAGGATGCGTTCATTGCCGTCGTCTCGAGTGCACCGAATGCGACGAGTCCATCGATGTTTCCCGAGCCGGATGGCCGTCCGGGGCTTCACCTTCAAGCCGGAGTTGGGCGGTTCGCAACGCTCGATCCGAGGGCCGTGCTGACGAATGCGCAGCAAGAGCTGGTTCGTGGTGCGTATCGGTCGACCTGTACCGCAACCAATGCTCATGGGGTCGCGGTGCCGCTACAAGCGGGTGGCGAAGCGCTCGGTGTGCTCTACCTCGCTCGGGAAGGCACTACGGATCACGAGCTCGAGCTCCTGGCGACGTTTTCGACGCAGGCGACCGTCGCGATCCAGAACGCTCAGCTCTATCAAATGGCAGCACTCGATCCGCTGACCGAAGTCCACGCCCGCCGATTTTTCGACCAGTGGCTTCCCCGCGAGGTGCAGGGAGCAGGTACCGCACGTCGACCCTTGACCGTCCTGATGATCGACATGGATCAGATGAAACGGATCAATGACACCGGTGGGCATTTGGCAGGGGACCGTGCACTCGTCACCGTCGGCAAGGTCTTGCGCGAGGCGACGCGCGACCACGATGTCATTGCTCGGTACGGAGGGGATGAGTTCGCGGTCATCTTGCCCAACACGGACGCGAGCGGAGCGGAAGTCGTTGGCCTGCGGATCCTGGACCTCGCTCGCCAACAAAGGATTCCGGTCATCGATGCGCCCCTGCGGTGTAGCGTTGGCGCGAGCACGCTGCTCGCCCCTCCACCTCCGGCGACATCGGTGTTGCCGATCCCGAGCGACGATCTACGAGCCGTTGCGGAAGGGATCGTGCGCCGAGCCGACGAGGCGCTCTACGAAGCGAAAAGTCGAGGCGGAGCTTGTTTCGCGCATCGCGAAGCGGTTTGGTTGCACCCCTCCACGGGGCTGAGTGGGTCGACGGACTCGGGCAAGGAGCCGTCCGGAGAGATCGCTCAAAAGTGATCCTTGGCGGCTCGCACGGCACCTGCGACCGCGACCACATCGTTGGCATCAGCCCCGACCCGCTGGGCGAGCCGGTTTCGCATCATGGGGTCGAGTACGAGAAGGAACGGGTTCGTTTCGAGTTCGCGCGCGAGCGTGTCGGGAACGGAACTGCCGGATGGGGTGCGTTCGGCGTCGAGCGAGTCGTGCCTTGCGACCAACGGGGACAGATCGGGCAGTACGTCGACCGCGAAGCGCAAATTCGCCGCGGTGTACTCGTGGGCGCAGCACACCAAGGCCGCAGGGTTTTCGGTCGCGAGGGTGCGCATGGCGGCGACGAGATCGGCGGGGGTGCCTTCGAACAAACGGCCACACCCCGCCGCGAACAAGCTGTCTCCTACGAATAGTGCGGGGCGGCCGGCCAACCGCTCGATGGCCAGTGGGGATCGACCGTGGCCGTGACGAACGACGACCTCGAAGGGTCGATCGCATGCGTACGTGATGTGGCCACGAGTGTGGGCTCGAACGTCGAGTACCCGCAAAGGCAGGCCGGCGACATCGATCACGTCGCCGATTCGCGCTCGGCGTGTCAAGCCCGGGATCCGCGCGGCATCATGGGCAGGACCGACCACGTCGCAGCCGGTGGCGCGTACGAGATCTGCATTGCTCCCGACGTGGTCACCGTGGTGATGGGTGTTGACGACCGCTTCCAGCCGAACGCCCGGAAAGTCGTGGAGGCGTTCGAGCACGGGGGCAGCCTCGGGGCTGTCGACCACGAACGCACGGTCCTCGTGGATGACGAGATAGGCGTAGTTGTCACGCCAAACCGGTATTTGTATCAACTGAGGCATCGTTTCGAAGACTACCGCACGCGCCGGATTCGCGAGGTTGCGTGAGTGATAACCTCGGGTCGCGATGACGACTGGCGACGATCGAGCGACGGTTGTCGGGGCGGGAGACGAGCCGCCGGTTGCGTCAAGTTACGGTGATCTGAGCGGCCAAACCTTGGAAGGGCGATACGCGATCGTCAAGCGGATCGGTGTCGGCTCGATGGGCGATGTCTACGAGGCGACCGAGGCGCAAAGTGAACGCCGTGTCGCGATCAAGGTCCTCAAGGCCGAACGCATGCACCAAGGCGAGTTCCTGCATCGATTCGTTCGCGAGGCTCGTTCGGCAGCGCTCGTTCGCCATCCGAACGTCGTCGAGATCCTCGGCGTCGGCGAGCCGAGCTCGCATCTTGCCTACTTCGTCATGGAGTACATCGATGGCGAGGACGTTGCGACGGTGCTGACCCGTATCCAACGGTTTCCCTGGGCTCGCTGTCGCGGGATCTTGGCTCAAGTGGCGAATGCATTGGCGTCGGCGCATCGTCTCGGGATCGTTCATCGTGACATCAAACCCTCGAATTGCATGCTCGTGCGCGGCCCGGTCGGAACCTCCGATCGGGTCAAACTCGTGGATTTCGGGGTCGCCAAATTGTCGGTCGACATGGCCACCAAAGACCTCACACGCAACGCCGATGTCGTCGGGACGGCACGGTATATGTCGCCCGAGCAGGTGCTGGGTGGCGCCGCGGATCAGCGCTCCGACGTCTACGCGCTTGGGGTGATGGCGTACGAGATGGTGACCGGTGTGGCTCCGTTTCGAGGCGACGACGTGTTCGAGATCATGTCGTGCCATCTTCGGAAGGACGCGACCCCACCGCGAGAGCTGGTGCCCGAGCTGCCGGAGGCCGCCGATCGGCTCATCTTGCGTGCGCTCGAGAAGGTGCCCGAAGCACGGTTCCAGTCGATGGAGGAGTTCGAAGCAGGACTCCAGCAATGCGGAGACGGTGTGGCCGCGAGCAGTGGTTCGCGTCGTCAGGAAGCGCTTCCATTCGCCGAGGACGAGTTCGACGAGATGCCGACGAGGTTCTTTCGATCCGAATCGGACTCGCAATACGCACGGCCGACCGCGACTCCGCGGCGAGTCGCCTCCTCTCCGCCCTCCTCGCGCGTCGCGTCTCGCAAAACCACGGCTCGGAGCCCGATCGTAGCGATCCACGGGGGAACTCCGGGGAGGCGGTCCGAAGCAGGCTCGTCCACGATCGCGGCGGTACCCCGCTGGCGAAGGGCCATCGTTCCGTTCGTCTTGGTCCCCGTGTTGGTCTCGATCGCGATGGCGTTTGCCTGGGCGTTGCTATTTCGGGCGCTCGATCGGAGCTAACGCCCTTTGATGGATCACCAACGGCCGAACGTGAGCTGCACCGTCAGCACGTTGAACATGTAACCCTTGGTGAAGAACGCAGGCTCCCATCCGAAACTACCTGCGATGAACCAGTGGCGCGGCACCTTCGGGAACGAGAGGCTGAGCCGGAGCGGGATCGTGATACCGGTCGCACGGATCGTCTCTTCGGGCCCGCGTTGGGCAGACCAGCCCAGCCCAAGTCCCGCCATGAGGGAGAGGACTTTGCGTTTGTAGCGAAGGACGGCGGCGAGGTGACCGAAGTTGGCTCGGATCCCTCGGTCGGGGCCGATGTGTCCCGCGACATCTCCCCCGAACAAGGCGTAAATGCCGACCTTCGGCTTGAAGTTGTAGCCGATCGCGAAGTCGAGCGCATACGTGGCGCCACCGTACGCCCGGTTCGGGGTTCGCCAACGTCCGTAACCGATCCCGTGCGAAGTGAAGATCCCGAGTTTGGGGGGTGGACCTTGATCGGACTCGGCTCGACCCGGTTTGCTCGGTTCGGACTCAGCTGCGGTCGGCGTGGCGATCGACGTGGGTGCTCGCAGGGCCGACGCATCGCTCTTTTTGATGGCGATGATCTGGCCCCCATCCGCCATGACGACGACATCCGCCTCGGTGATGGCCGTGAGTACACCTTCGAGCGCGGGCAGCCCATCGACGCGATCGATGATCACCGGTTTGTCCAACATCGCCGACCAGGCGGCTTCAGATACCGACGGGGCGGTGACGGGGGACTCGGTCGCGACGGATCCAACGGGCAGTGATTCGGTTGCAAACGGGTCGGTTGGGACGGGTCCACTCACTTCGGGGCTCACCGCGGTGGGTACCGGGACGGTTGCCGATGGAAGAACCTCGGCCGGAACCACGGGAGCGACGGCCGCTGGAGGAGGAGCCACGGGTACCGGTGGAACGTCCACGGGTGTGGCAGGAGGGGCCGGGGCAGCGACAGGAGGCGTCTCGACGGGAGCCGGAGCAGCGGCGGGAGCCGGAGCAGCGATGGGAGCCGGAGCAGCGACGGGAGCCGGAGCAGCGACGGGAGCCGGAGCAGCGACGGGAGCCGGAGCAGCGACGGGAGCCGGAGCTGGGGCCGAAGGGACTGCGACGGGTGCCTCCACAGGAGCTGGCGCGGCCGTGGGAGCGGGCGGTGCCGGAGGTGGAGAAGCCGTGGTCGTGGTCGCCACGGGTTCGGCCCAAGCGGCCGAGGCTTCGGGGAGGTTCAAGCTGAATGCCAGCCATACCGCGGCGAGCCCACCCCACTTCATCGAAACCGGCCACAGCTTATGCATTCCCAAAGTGTGCCCGACGCTCGGAAGACGTGGCAACGATCGCTCTGGAGCAAGTCGGAAGATGCTTTGTGGCATCTTTCGAGGTGGTGGCAGAAAGAGGTAGCGAGGTGCGCCCTATGGAATGGGCTCGAGCTTCCGTGACATGGCGGTAACCCGCCGGTGGCCGTCCGGCCACCGCGCAAATTTTGGCGATCGACAAAGAGACGGGCTCGGAGGGGGTGCGCGCGCAATCACCTAGGAAAGGTCACGGCCCCAACACAACTTTTTGTTGGCATCCCGTCCCCCCTCGTTCAAAACGGTCCAGTGGTCCGGCACGAAGACCCCGACCTGAGCGGTCAGCTCGTGGATGGTCGGTACCGACTGATCCGTCGGATCGGCAAGGGCGGCATGGGGGTCGTCTATGAGGGCCGTCATGAACGGCTGGGCACGAGATCGGCGGTCAAGATCTTGCGTGATGACTTCGCGCATCGGCCCAACTATCGCGAGCGCTTCCTTCGAGAGGCCCGGGCTGCGGCCAAGGTCAAGCATCCGAACATCGTCGACATCTTCGACTTTGGGGAGACGCCGAACGGTTCGGTTTATCTCGCGATGGAATTTCTCCACGGATGGGACCTTCGCCAGCGACTCCGCAAGCGAGGTCCGATCCCGTGGCCGATGGCGTTGCCGCTCCTCCTGCAAGCCGTGGATGCCCTCTCGATCGCACATGCGAAGGGGGTCATCCACCGCGACGTCAAGCCGGCGAACTGTTTCTTGGTCGGCGACGTGAAGACCGACGGCACATTGCTGAAGCTCTTGGACTTCGGCATTGCGAGGATCACCGACGAACGCGGAGCTCGGCTCACGCTGGTCGGACAAGTGGTCGGGACGCCAGCGTACATGGCACCCGAGGTCGCGATCGGGAAACCAGCGGATCCGCGCAGTGACCTCTATTCGCTGGCGGTCACGACTTATCAAATGCTCACGGGGCGGTTGCCGTTCAACTCGAACAACATCCAGGATGTACTGACTCGGAAAGAGGTCACTCCGCCTCGGGTTTACGAGCCCGCCATTCCAACCGCGGTCGAAGATGCGTTGATGCAGGCGTTGACCAGTCGGCGAGAGGAGCGATTCGAGACAGTCGAGGCGTTCGGTCGAGCGCTCTCGCATGCATCCGCGGGGAACAGCAGTTCGCGCAACATGCTCGTGCGGGGTGGGACCGTTCTTGCGATGCCGCTCCGACCCACCCCTGGATCGCGCTTGGCCGAGGCTCTCGGCACGGGCCCCGAGTCGAGCATGGGCGCAGCGGCGAGTGGAGCGTCGATGAGTCGTCCCACCCCCGACATGCGCAGCGTCACTGGACCCCGACCTACCGTTTCTCATCCGGTTCCGAGCCAGCTCACCATCCCGGAATCGCGAGCGATCGCCAAAGTGTTGCTGCTCGCGAGTGGGGTCGGGATCGCGGCCGGCCTTGCGTTCGGGGTTGCACGCGTGCTGCTCGAGCGGGGGCGATCCGTGGACGACGCGTCCGCACCGACGACGGCCGCTTCGGTTGCAGGCGGCGAATCGGGCGGCAGTCGGAGGCCGTGAGCGTCCTGCATCGTTCGGGACGGGTTTGCTCGGCCCGACAAACCATCCGATAGTCCGGCCCCTATCCCGATGCCCAGGTTCTCCGAGATCGTGGTCCACGCTCCGTGCAGCCTCATCGGAGGAGCATTCGGGTCATGAGTCTCGATTTTCGAAGGGCGCACGTACTCGTGGTCGGCGACGTCATGCTCGATCGCTGGTTCATCGGGCGAGTACGGCGGATTTCCCCAGAGGCCCCCGTGCCGATCGTCCAGGTCCAACGCGAGCACGAATCGCTCGGGGGGGCCGCGAACGTGGCAGCCAATATCGCAGGCCTCGGGGCTCGCTGTACGTTGGCCGGTCTCGTGGGTCGAGATTCGGCGAGCGACCGCTTGCATCGGTTGTTGTCGGCACAGGGCATCACCGCGCAGTTGACCGAAACGGAACGTCCCACCACGACCAAGGTTCGTGTCATCGGCGATCACCAGCAGGTGGTTCGACTCGACTTCGAAGACACGGGCGATCATCCAGCGGAGGTGATCCAGCGGCTCGTGAGCCGGGTCGAGCCGCTGATGGCCAACGTGGATATCCTCGTGCTCTCGGACTACGCCAAGGGCGTATGCGATCGCTTACTTTGCTCGACGCTCATCGCACGGGCGCTCGAACGATCGGTGCGTGTCCTCGTGGACCCGAAGACGACGGACTGGTCGCGATATCGCGGCGCAACTCTCGTGACGCCCAATTTCAAGGAGTTCAGCGAGGCCGTGGGCTCGAACCTGGCCAATGCCGACGAGGCGATCGAAGCCCACACGGGCGCACTCATCGAGCGCTTCGGGATCGGGGGCTTGTTGATCACGCGTTCGGCCCAGGGAATGACCCTGAGCACCGAGGGCCGGCACTTGCACATCCGCACCGATGCGAAGGACGTATTCGACGTCACCGGGGCAGGAGATACAGTGATCGGCACCTTGGCGACCGCACTTGCGGCGGGGGTCGGGCTCGAGCCTGCCGTTCGGCTCGCCAATCGAGCGGCGGGGGTGGTGGTCGGCCGGGCAGGTTCGGTCTCGATCACGACCGAGACACTCGAGGAAGCTTTGCGCGCGGCGGGGCCCGAGTCGAAAGTCATGAGCCGAGAAAGCCTCATGGCTCGGTTGGAGCGGGACCGTTTGCGAGGACGCCGAATCGTGTTCACGAACGGTTGCTTCGACGTGTTGCACCGGGGGCACCTCACCTATTTGCAAAAAGCGCGAGAACTCGGCGATCGTTTGGTCGTGGGTCTCAACAGCGACGCTTCCGTGAGGCGTCTCAAAGGCCCCGCTCGGCCGATCCAGACCGAAGCCGATCGGGCCTTGATGCTCGCTTCGCTCTCGTTCGTCGACTACGTGTGCATGTTCGGCGCAGACACTCCGGCCGAGCTCATCGCCAGCGTCCGGCCGGACGTGCTCGTCAAAGGCGGGGACTACACCCTCGAGCAGATCGTCGGTCGCGAACACGCGGGCGAGGTCGTGCTCATCGATTTCGTCGACGGATATTCGACGACGAAGTTGCTCCAACGCATGGGACGGGCGGAGTCCGAGGGCCCCTCGTGATCCGACACGCGATCGTCGATCGTGACGGGGTCCTGAACGTCGAGGCTCCAGCCGGGGGCTACGTACTCAGCCCGGACGCATGGGTCTGGCTACCGCGGGCCTTGGATGGACTCGCCTGGCTCCACCGCCACGGGGTGAGGGTGAGCGTCGCGACCAATCAAAGCCCGGTGGGGCGTGGCCTCATCTCACCGGCCACGCTCGATGCGATCTTCGAACGGATGTGCAAGGACGCCGCGGCGGTCGGGGGGAAGATCGCACGGGTGTATGTATGTCCTCACGCACCCACCGATCGCTGTAGCTGTCGCAAGCCCGCGCCCGCGCTGTTGCTCGAGGCGATCGCGGAGAGTGGGATTCCAGCAAGCGAGACGGTCTTCATCGGGGATGCACCGACCGATCTCGCGGCAGCTCGCAACGCGGGGGTGCAGGGCTGGCTCGTGCGTACGGGCAAGGGCCGTGACACGGAGCGGGCCTTGGCCGCGAGCGGTCCCGTACCCACCTTCGAGGATCTGCTCGCAGCGGCGATCCACGTCGTCCCGGCATGCTAGGGTCGCGAGCCGGAGATCCCCAACGTGAAGAGCCGCCCCCCGTCTGGCGACAAACGAACCCCAATTTTGGACTTTGTCTCACGCCCCGGAGGGGCTGACCTGTGGAAGCGCCTCCAAGACGGAGGGTCGTGGACGCTCGCTTGGCTCGGCGGGGCGGTCATCGCAACGATCGTGCTCGTCGCGGTCTCCTTCGTATCGCTCGACCCCGGCCAGGTCGCGGTGATGGTGAACAACGTGACCGGTGCTCAGAGCACCGTGGTGCAAACGGGCCTCATCTTCCGAGCACCCTTCGGCCTCCAAAGTGTGTACATCGTCGATGCGCGGCCGCAAACCTTCGTCTTGAAGGGTGACCGCAATATCGATGAGCTGCATGTCGTCGAGTTGACGGTGCGTGCGGCGGACGGTTCCAACCTCCTGTTCAAGGACACCGCGGTCATCTTCGAGGTGATCGGCGAACAGGCCCCCGCGGCCATCCGAGATTCGGGTGCCGAGGACGGTTTCCGCAGCTGGTTGAAGCCGTACGCACGGTCGATCCTCCGAGATGAGTTCGGGCGCGAATCGACCATCTCCGTCTCGAATCCCACCAATTTCGGGGCGGCCATCGAGCGTGCGCGCGTTCGCCTCAACGAAGCGCTCGAACCCCACGGCATTCGGGTCACTCAGATCATGACCCCCAAGCCCCGGTTCTCGGAGGACTACGAGAACATGATCGAAGCGCGCAACGAGGCCGACAACCAGCTCGCTGTCATCGAATCGGAGCTCGAACGGGCCAAGACGCAACGCCGGAGCCGGATGGCCGAGGTCGAACGCGACCAGAACCGATTGATGCAAGAGAAGCGGGCCGAACTCGAAGCCGCGCTCGCAACGGCCGTCACCGAGCAAACCAACACGGTCCGCGAGGCGGACGCGTATCGCATCGAGTCGGTCGCCAAGGGGCAGGCTGTGCTGTCGGCGGCCAGTCGCCAAGCCGAAGAGCTCCGCGGACAGCTCCAAGCGGAATACAACACTCGCCGATCCGAGGTCGACGCGTTCTCCACTCAGCCGATCGAGCGGGTGATGGAACGCCTCGGCGCCAAACTCAAAGGTGTAACGATCGACATCCAGCCATGGGCTGAAGACGCGAACCCCTCGCGGATCCAATACGAAACCGTCGGAGGTGCGCCATGACGATGATTCGCCGGGTCGCTCAACTCTACGTGCTCTTTCTCATCGGTCTTTGGATCCTGCCCAAGTTTTTTGTCGCGACCGTCCAGCCCGACGAAATCGGAGTTCGCCAAAGCAACCTTTCCGGGGTCGCCGAGCGCGATTTCGGTCCCGGTTGGGTCATGCGCATCCCCGGGATCCACAAGCTCGTCACGCTCCCGCGCAAGTACGGGCACCTGCACTACGACGACGAGGACAACTCGTTGCCGATCCGAACCAAGGACAACAACACGGTCGTCATCGATGTCTCGGTCCCCTACCGCATCATCGAGAACGAGGCCTGGCAGCTGATATTGGCCGGCAATCACCAACGCCAGGTCGATGGCCGCCAATTGTTCGAACGCCTCGCTGAAGAAACGACGGTGAGTGTGCTGCGGAGCGAGTTGGCCGAACTCTCGAATGCCGATTTCTACAAAACCGATCAGCGCCTCCGGGTAGCCGAGATCGCTCTTGGTCGGCTCAACGAAAAGCTCGCTCCGCTCCACCTTCAAGCCGAGCGCGTGCTCATTCGGGCCGTGAAGTTTGCCGAAACCTACGAAACCCAGCTGCAACGGATTCAGCTCAACGAACAGAAGAAACTGCTCGACGAGGCGCAAGAGCGGTTGGCCCAGGAACAACAAGCGCTCGATAACTACGTGCAGGCCACGAACGCTCAGGCGGCGTCGCTCGAGCAGCGCCTCATCGAGCGTCGAGCGCGTGTGGGTCGAACCTATGAAGTTGGGGTGATCGACGTCGGGGTCGACACCGCCACCGGCAGTGCGCGTCGACATCTCGAACAGTTCGACGCCGAAGGTCGCAAAGCGTTGGTCTCGCGGGCGGCACGCGAATTGGAGCTCGATGGGGCCGAAACCCTCGAGACCCTCGATGATTCGTATCTCCTCGGGATTCGGAACATCCAGGCGGAAACTTTGGAGTATGGCCGCCGAGTGCGTGCAGAAGGTGATGGCGTTTCCGCGCGGCTCGTGGCCGAAGCCGAAGCCATGGTCGCAGCGGTTCAGGGGGAGTTCGATGGCCGGATCAACGCTCTCCTCAATAGCGCTGCAGGGCGTGCCTACGTGGCGTGGAAGTCCGCGGAAAACGTGACCTTCGATTCGGATCTGGTCTTCCGCAGCAGCGACGGCGTGCCCGCTGTGCTTCGCCTCCGCGAGTTCACGGAAGCGTTCATGGGAGCTCGCTAGAGCACTACTCGTCCTTGTCGTGGATGACCTCGGGAAGGACGTGGGCGCCGACGATCTTGTTGTGCGTGACGACGGCGTCTACGCCTTCCGCAGGGCCTTGGATCAACGTCACGGAACGATCATCGATCAAGATCTGGTTGATCATCGCTTTGACTTGATCTGGAGTCACAGTGGCGACTTTGGTCGCGAGTTCACTCGTGTAGTCGGACCCCAAGCCGTTGCGGATCGCCTCGGCCATGTTCTCGGCGAGCAGTTTGGGGTCACCCTGGGCGTTCACCATCTTGCTCACGAGATCGCGTCGAACGTAGGCGAATCGCCGGTCGAAGTCGTCGCCATCCCGCAGTCGTTGGAGCTCTGCCCGGATCGCTTCGAACCCAATTCCGGCTCGCTTGCTGTCCAGGGCACCGCTCACCCGCAGGTGAGGGGGATCCACGACGAGTCCAGCCGAGACGCCATAACTCGCGCCGAGCTGCTGACGGACCGCTTGCACGCCGAGATCGAGCATACCGGCGACCATCGCGAGCGCGGCATGGTCGTCTCCGTGGATCTTCCGGAGAGGGTACACGAGAGCCACGTCCGTCTGGACGCGCTCCGAATCGACTTCGGTGATGTAGCGGATCGAGCCTGGCTTGGGCTCGGGCGGGAGTTCCCGTGTCCCGGTCGTTTTGGGTTGCAACCACGTCGATGAGCTATCCCGCAGCTTGGGATTCCCGAAGAACACGTTGACGTATTCGATCGCGAGGTTCATGTCGAACCCGCCCGTCACTACGATCGTCGTGTTCGCCGCTCGATAGTATTGACGGCGAAACGCGAGCAACTCCTGGAGGGTCATACCATCCAGTTCTTTTGCGTTCACGAAGGCTTTGCGCACGTACGGATGGCCCTCCCCGTAGACCGAGGTCCAGAGAATGTTACGGCGCTCCGCCGCTTGCCGTCCCTGGGGTTTCTTGAGCGATTGCTTGAGGCCGTACCGCCAACGTTCGAGCTCGCCCGTTTGATACTCGCCCTGGACGATCCGCTCGCTCATCCCCGCCATGATGAAATCGATGTAGATGGACAGACCGCGGGAGATGTACGTCGTGCTCTCTGGATCTGTACTCCCGAAGAACAGACCACCCGCAAGGTCGAAGAACGAGAGCAGGTTGGCCGCCGCTTTGTCGCCTTCGCGGGAGCTATACGTGCGAAAGGCCAAGTTGGCGAGATCGGGGAGTTTCGGCGTATCCAACCAGCCCGAGCCGACGATCACCTGCATTTCCATCACGGGGATTTCCGAAGATTTTACGAGGACCACCCGCATCCCGTTGTCGAGCACGAAGTCCATCGATTCGCCGCTCGTGGGGGCGATCTCTTGGACTTCGAGCGGACGGTGAGCCTCGGCGGGGTCGATGTCGTCCGGAACCGACATGCGTTCCTCGTCGCCCGGGTTGTACTCGAAGGCGGCTCGGTCCTTGCCCGATCGGGTGAACTTCCCATCGGGGAGGACCTTGGCGAGCATGGCCCGGTTGCGTGCGAACAACGCTCGACCCACTTGTTGGATATGGGGGGTGGTCAGCGAATCGATTTCGGCGAGCTCCGCTCCCACGAATCCCGGTCGCTCGCCTTCATCGAGATAGTCGGCGAATGCGTCCGAGCGACCCAAGACTTCCGCGACCCCGCCGAGCACGGACAGCCGGGCGCGTTGCCGCACCGCATCGTACGTCGCTCGTTCGTCTGGGTCGTCCCCTTTGAGCTCTTCCACGAATCCACGATTGATCGCATCCAGCAGCTCGTCGATGCCACGATCGAGATGACTGGCTTTATCGGCTTCGATGACGAAGCCAAAGATCGGGGCTTCCTTGAAGCCATAACCGATGGATTCGACGTCTCGAACGACGCTCGCGGGTCCACCCACAAAGAAGGTCACCGCGATCTGAGCCGTCTGAATCGCGGCGAGTGACGCTGCATAGTCTCGGGTAAACCGCGGCGGCATCGCGAAGAGGATGTATGCGGTCGCTCGTTTCACCGGCGCTTCGATTTCGGTCACCCTGCGCGAGACGGTGGGGGGCGGGACGGGTAGACGCTCGGGCGGCTCGATCTTCGGGAGCGGCTCCAGGTATTGCTTGGCGAGAGCGAGGACCTTGAGGGGGTCGATGTCTCCGCTCACGACGAGGCTCGCCTGGCTCGCGGTGTAGTAGCGCCGAATGAACTGACAGGCGTCGTCCGGGGTGATCGAGGCCAGTTCGACGTCCTCACGGGAGGTCTCACGGTAGGGGTGCCCATCGGGGAACGCGGCCGCGAGCAAAGCTTCCTGGACCGCAGGATCCACGCCTTCTCCTCGCCAACGATGTTCGTTACGGACGACTTCGCGCTCACGCAGGAACGAGTTGTCATCGACCGAGGAACAGTCGAATCCGAGCCGCAGCGCGGTGTATTTCATGTAGTTCTCGAGCTCGTCCGCCGTGCCCGTATGCATGTAGTGGGTTTGGTCGGGGGACGTATACGCATTGAACGTCAACGCGTGCGCGGGGAGATCCGACATGATCTTCGGTGACCCAGGACCGTTCGAGGGCAATTGGAACATCAAGTGCTCGACGAAGTGGGCGAGGCCCGATTTGCCCGGAGGATCCTCGCGTGACCCGACCGCTTGCCGAACGTCGAACTGCACGAGTCGCGTGAACGGGTCGGGAACGACGAAGATCGTGAGCCCGTTGTCGAGCTTGGTGAACTTGCCTTCGCCGGGGATGACCAACTCGCGATCGGGCGGGGCGAGCTTGGGGATCTCGGAGGACGAATCTCGGCTGGCCGCACAACCGGTCAGGATCGACGCGGTTGCGAGAATGCTCGGCAACGAAAGGAGCGGACGTCGCTTGGGCATGGCCCATTGAACCATGCGTCAAGCCGATCCGGCGAGACCCTCTCACCGAAGTATTTCGTTCGAGCGGACGACGTCGGACCTAGTACCTCGACCGGTCCGCCATCCCTGCGTTGCTCATCGGTTACCTATTCCCGATAGGCTCCCTCTTCGCGTCTTTGGGCCTGGCGGACGCTGACGTCGTTCTACCCACTCGTTTCACCCGGTCGAACGACCTCGATTCATGAATGAGAACGCCGTTCGCGTTCGCAGTGGCGCGGCGGGAGGGTGCCTGGTGCAACTCGAACGAAGTCTATTCGGAGGGGTGTTCGGCGTCCGCTGTTCGCTTCGGCCGATAACAGCGGCGCGGCGCGGGCGTTCGATTTTGCGGCCAAACGACACTGTTGCGAACGAAATCGCGGAGCAGGAAGGGCGTTACGTTTTCGCCCCTGAGTTTCTTCTTGAGCATGCCCAGGCCATTCGCGGTGAGAAACGCTAGATCGGCAAGGACGGCTTGGGGCACCCCATGGTTGGCCGTGTAGTAACGGCGACGCGACTCGAACCAGTACCCAGGGAGGCGACGCGGCGGGCCGCCGAGAACGGTGACACCCGTGCTCTGTCCACGGATGTGCATGACGTGACTCGTGGGCACGAACCAGCATTCCCAGCCGGCTGCCGCGGCGCGTCGACACAAGTCCGTCTCCTCGTAGTAGAGAAAGTACCCTTCATCGAACCCGCCGATCTGTTCGATCATTTTCCGGCGCAGCATCATCGAAGCGCCGGGCAGCCAGTCGACGGACTCTGGATGGTCACCCATCCGGCGAAATACGGCATACCCCGCGAGCAAGCGACTGACGGCTTTGAGTGCGACGCCGCTTTCGACTTCGCCGAGCGGCGTGGGAAAGCGAAACGCTGCGGGCCACGGTGAACCATCCGCGTTTTCGTAGTTGCTCCCGGCGAGCCCGGCTCGGGGATGGTCTTCGAGGAAGCGCACGAGCTCTGCGATCCCACCCTCACGGACCTCGGTGTCGGGATTGAGGATGTGGAAATAGTCGGGCGGATTCCCGCTCTCGAACGCGGCCCGAAACCCCAAATTGTTGCCTGCACCAAACCCCCCATTCACAGGGGAGTCGATGAGCCGAGCCCAACTCGCGAAGCGCTGCTCGATCCCTTGGGCCAGCGCCGCGGAGTCGCCCGATGCGTTTTCGATCACCACGGCCTGGATGACGATGCCTGGATGGTTGCGCTCCCGTTCGACCGATTCGAGGCAGCGTAGGGTGAGCGCGGACGTCTTGTAGTTGACGATCACCACGAGAACGTGAATCGGCTCCCCAACTGGCCGTCGACGAGCGTTTCGTCCGCGTTCCAACGCGTCGTCGGGCCCATTCACCATCGCTGCCATTTGCGGTGTTCGAGCCACGACCCGTGCAGGTACACCGACGGCCAACGCACCGTCCGGGATGTCTTCGAGCACGACCGCATTCGCCCCGATACTCGCTCCGTCGCCGATCCTCACGTGCCCGACGATCTTGGCGCCCGCGCCCACGTTGACCCCTCGACCCAGTACCGGGGCATCGGCGAGCCGATCCAAACTACGGATTCCGAGCGTGACCCCATGGCGGATGATGCAATCATCGCCAATGACGCTGTTTCCATGGACGACGATGCCGTGCTGGTGCTCGAATACGACTCTTCGACCCAAACGGGCCGAGTAGGGTAGCTCGATCCCGTAGACGTTCCGCACGACGCGGTAGAGGGTTCGATACGTCATGCTGAGCGGCGCACGCAGCACCTTGGGGTTGACCCCCATCCGCCAAACCCCAAAACGGTGGACGAATACCGCCTGGAAGCCGGGACGGCTCCAATCCCCGCCATGCGCTGCCAGGTCCTCACGAACGGTCGCCCAGAAGTTCATGCGTTCGATGGGAGTTCTCACCGAGCCGTCGGGCACTGGCTCGTTGTACTCGATGATCCCCGTGCAGCGCTGGAGCATTTTGTGGCGCATGGGCCCGAACGACCCCCAATTGGGAGCTCTTACGACGGCGCGCAAAGCCCAACTTGGATGCGTTTCTTCGAAAAAAGACCGTATTTTGGCTGAAGGAGCAGTGGTCGAACCGACCACTCGAGGCCATGCTGGGGACCAGTTCTTACCTCCCCTTTTCGAGCGTTCGAAGCTCGAGATCCTCGACGGACGAAGCTCCAGCGTCCTCCCGCCCGCTTGGACCGATGCAGACGCGAGCGGACGATCGCGAATCTGCGGCGAGGACGACGGTGATGGGGATACGAAGGCGAGCACCCTGTCTGCACCATGGGGGCTCTAATGCGGCACCCCTGAGCGAGACCGATGCCGAACGAAGAGTTTATCTGTGTTCGATGCGCCAGACACATGAAGACTTGCTGTCAGACGGCCGAGGTCTACGCGACCTTGGGCGACGTTCGACGCATCGAGGCACATACTGGTCGCAGCGATTTTCACGAGCGGCGTCTACCCACCGACCCGGTTTACAGTGAACAAGATGACGATCCGATCTGGCGTCAATGCGTGTTCGCGGCCGACGGTACGCGCCGAGTACTGAAACGTCGACCGAGCGGTGATTGTATGTTTCTCGGCACCGCCGGCTGCATGCTTCCCCTCGAGACGCGGCCCCTCGTCTGTCGAATCTATCCGTTCTTGTACACGGAACAGGGCCTTGAAGAAGCGTTGTCCGAGGGGTGCCCACGCCAGTTGCTGGCGCCCGGCCAAGGGCTCCTCAGTGCACTCGACATGAACCGCAAAGACGCGGAACGGTGGCATCGACAGCTTTACCTCGAACTACGGGAAGAAGCCCCTCAGGTGGGCGTTTGACGATGCGGATCGGGATCACGTACGACCTGCGCAACGACTACCTCGCCCAAGGTTATAGCGACGAGGAAACCGCGGAATTCGATCGTCCCGATACGATCGATGCCATCGAACGAGCGCTGCGCGACCTGGGTTACGAAACGGCACGAATCGGGAATGTGCACCGTTTGGTCGAGCACTTGGCTCGAGGGGAGCGTTGGGACCTCGTCTTCAATATTTGCGAGGGCCTCCACGGTCTTGCTCGGGAAGCTCAAGTCCCGGCGGTGCTCGATGCCTATGGCATCCCGTACACGTTTTCCGAGCCGCTCGCGATGAGCCTGTGCATGCACAAGGGCATCACCAAGACGGTGGTCGCCCGTGCCGGATTGCCGACACCACCGTTCGTGGTGATCGGCAACCTGGCGGATCTATCCACACTCGCTGCACCAGCTGCACCAGCTGCACCAGCTGCACCAGCGGTACCAGCCGGTCATGCGTGGCAACCACTCGAGTTTCCTGTCTTTGCCAAGCCGATCGCCGAGGGAACCGGGAAGGGCATCACTGCGGCGTCGCGGATCGATGGGCTCGAAGCGCTGCGAGTCTGTTGTGAAGACCTGCTGCAACGCTTTCGGCAGCCGGTGCTGGTCGAGTCGTATCTCGCTGGTCGCGAGTTCACGGTCGGCTTGCTCGGCACAGGAGCCGCCGCGACCGTCCTCGGGACGCTCGAAATCGTGCTGTTACCTGGGGCCGAAGCGGATGTCTACTCCTACGTCAACAAAGAGCGGTGTGAAGAGTTGGTCGAATACCGCTTGGTCGATAGCCGCTCGGACGCCGAGGTTGCGCGCGCCGAAGAGATCGCGCTTTCGGCGTGGCGGCTGCTCGAATGCAGGGACGGGGGCAGGGTCGACTTGCGCTCGAATCGTGCCGGGATCCCGAATTTCCTCGAGGTCAACCCCCTCGCCGGGTTACACCCCGAGCATTCGGATCTGCCGATTCTGGCGACGAAGCGGGGTCTGCCCTACGTGACACTCATCCAACGCATCGTCGAATCGGCGCTTGCTCGCTCCGCTCGGTGAACATCCTCGTCCTTCATCAAGCCGTTGCCGAGAACGGTGGTCTCGAGGAACGGGATGTTCTCGTTCAAGTGGAGTTCGTGCGAACCACTCTCGCTGCGATGGGCCACGAGGTGGCCACGTCCAGTTGTGGTTTGAACCTCGAAGTGCTCGCGTCCGATCTCGAACGCCAACGACCTGAGTTGGTCGTCAATCTCGTCGAGTCCCTCGCCGGAACCGATCGCTTGATGGGGTTGCCGACGATGTTGCTCGATGCCGTGGGGATTCCGTATACGGGATCGCCCACCCTGGCGATCTTGGCGACCAACGACAAGCTCGGAGCCAAACGCAGAATGCAGGCCCACGGGTTACCCACGCCCGATGGATGGTCGACCGACCGAGAAGCGCCCGTGTCCCGGGCCACGCGGGTGATCATCAAGGCGGTGTGGGAGCACGCTTCGTTTGGACTCGGGGATGCGTCGGTCCAGTGGACCGAGGCCGGGCAGTCGCCAGCCAGCAGAGCGAGGCAGATCGCACGGGCTACCGGACGGCCGCACTTTGCCGAAGTGTTCATCGACGGACGTGAGTTCAACCTCAGTCTGCTCGCCCGCGGACGAGGAGCGCCTCCCGAAGTCTTACCCCCTGCAGAGATCGACTTTCGTAGTTTTGGACCCGAGCGGGCTCGCATCGTGGGCTATGCCGCCAAATGGGACGAAGATTCGTTCGAGTGTCGCGAAACCCCGCGTTCGTTCGCCTTTGCGCCCGAAGATGACGCGTTGCTCGATCGGTTGTCGACCTTGGCGCAGGAGAGCTGGGCCCTCTTTGGGGTTCGCGGTTACGCGAGGGTCGATTTTCGCGTCGACTCCTCGGGCAATCCTTGGATCCTCGAAGTGAACGCCAATCCTTGTTTGTCTCCGGACGCGGGATTCCTCGCCGCTTGCACCCGTGCGGGTCTCGGTGGACGAGACGTCCTCGAACGCATTCTCACCGACGCCCTTTTCTCCTCCGAGTCCCGGTTCCATGGTTGAGTCATTTTCCGTTCGTCTAGAACCACGGCCGAGCGACCGCTCCGCTGTCGAAACCCTCGTGCGCGCAACAGGTTTTTTCTCTCCCGCCGAGATCGACATCGCGATCGAACTCGTCGACGAGGCGCTCGTGCGCGGAGCCGTGGCGTCGGGCTATTCGTTCCTGTTCGCCGAGCGCGAGAACCGTGTCAGCGCGTACGCTTGTTATGGCCCGATCGCGGGTACGGCCGGGAGCTACGATCTCTACTGGATCGTCGTCGATCCCACCCTCCAGGGACAGGGCGTCGGCCGGTGGCTGCTCGGGCGCGTCGAATCCGAGATCCGGCGTGAAGGCGGGCAGCGGGTTTGGGTCGACACCTCGGAGCGACCGCAATACGAAACCACGCGATCGTTCTATCGAAAGTGCGGCTATGAAAAGGCCGCGAGCTTGCCCGACTTCTATGCCGAGGGTGACGGAAAAGCGATCTTCGTCAAGATGCTCCCTCACGCGGAATGAACAGACTGGGAGGCTCACGCACGACCGTGAGCCTTCCAGTCAATGACTCCCGCTACTCGGGGTCCATTGGTTCCCCTGCGGGGGTCCTCAGATTACCAAGTCGTCTCGCGGGAACCCCGAGATTCACCCGCTGAACGGGCGGCACGTCCGGCTTCTTGAATCATCGAGGGGATCTCATCCCGGATTGCCCAGCGCTCGCGACCTTCGGGAGGCAACGTATCGATCGGGTCGAAGTTGTAGTACAGCGCATCGGGATCGATGATCGGCGACACGTAGACGCTAATTCCCGTCGTACGGTCGTAGTACTCGAACGAGTGCGCGTCCCGTTTCCCGCCGCCGCCCAATAGATCGACCACGAAGGTCGGCATGTTGTAGCCCGCCGTTGCTCCTCGGACGAGTTTTTCGAGCCTGACGGTGGTGTGCAACGGCGTGCGGAGATCTTCGACGCCCGGCACGAAGTCGTGCTGGAAGATGTAGTACGGGTGAATATTGATATACGAGAGGCGCCGGATCAGCGTCCGAAGGGTGACCGCCGAATCGTTGACGCCCCGCAGCAAGACGCATTGGTTGCGTACGGTGATCCCGCGGTCCCATAACAGCCGGGAGGCTTGTGCACTGATCCACGTGATCTCGGACGGATGAGCGATGTGGGTGTGGACCGAAACCTCTTTACCCAGCGCACGACCACGCTCTGCCACTTCGGTCAGGGCATCCAGCCATCCGTCGCCACTCGCGAGCTTCATCGGCAAGACGCTCAGTCCCTTGGTCGCGAAACGCATTCGCCTCACGTGAGGGATGTCGAGCAGGCCCATCCCGATCGCTCGCAACTCGGAGGGTTTGAGCATGTAGGTATCGCCGCCACTCACCACTACGTCTTCAACCGCAGGATTCGAGCGAATGTATTCCATGGGCTGAGCCCAGCGCTGACCATGGGCTCGGATCTTGTGCTTCGAAACACTAATTGTGCTCGTTCCGACCGAGTAGCTCCGTGTGCAATACCGGCAATACGTTGGGCAAACGTCGGTCGAGACGAACAGCACCCGATCCGGATAGCGGTGGGTGAGTCGATCGACCGGGCTGCAGCTCCGCTCCTCGAGTGCATCCAGGACCGAGATAGGATGGTCCGCGAGCTTCTCGGACGCGAGCGGGATGAATTGGCGCCGGATCGGGTCGGATTCGGGATTCTCCCAGTCGATGAGTGAAAGAATGTAGGGCGTGACCCGCAACGACATCGACGCGCGGTCGATCCCCGCCTGAACGTTGCTCAAAAACCGGTCTGAGCTTCGACCCACGACGGTGGCCAGATCGCCCACGCTGCGGGCGCTCTGCTGGAGTTGCCAGCTGGGGTCGAGGAACGTCGCACTGTCGACATCCGCATAGGCCGGTAGGTGACGCCAAAACTCGCCCTCGAGCAATTGTCGATGGCTGAGGTCGTCTCCCAACGTCGGAGAGCGGAGGCCGGCCTGTGGCGTTTCTCGCTCGAGGTCGGGTTTAAGAGGAAAGAGGTGCGAAGCTGAAGTCGACCGGGCTGGGTCAGGCATGGATCGTGCGGATCTACGCAGCGTGGCGTCGCTGCGTGAGAGCCCCCCGGCCCCGCAATCGAAGCAATAAAAATCGCGTCACACTTCTGCTTGACCTCGGGTAGGAGATCTCCCGGGCCGCCGACCCGCGGTCGACCCGGGGGACCCGTGATCCGGAACGATCCCCAAGGGCCGCATTGGCTGCGAGGTCGCCACAATCGACGTCTGGAAGCCCATCATTGGGCAATCTGTAGTTGCTGCAGAATAAACGCGTACTCCATTGCGCGTTCTTCCTCACCCCGGAATCGTCCCGAGAGCCCACCATGACCGGCGTCGAGATTGACCGATAAGATGATGGGGGCGCTCCCCGTGTTCAGTTCGCGCAGCTTGGCGATCCATTTGGCTGGCTCGTAGTACTGGACCTGGGAGTCCCAAAGCCCGGTGGTCGCGAAGATTGCGGGGTAAGACTGCACTTTCACATTGTCGTAGGGGGAATACGCCAGCATGGTGTCGTAGTACGCCTTCTGGCCGGGGTGCCCCCATTCATCGTATTCGTTGGTGGTCAGCGGAATCGACTCGTCGAGCATCGTCGTCACGATGTCGACGAACGGGACATGGGCGACGATGACCGCATAAAGATCGGGCCGCATATTCGCCGCGGCAGCGACGAGCATGCCGCCAGCGCTTCCTCCTCCCGCAACGACTTTGCCCAGTGCGCAAAATTTTTGCTGGATGAGTGTCTCGGTCACGTCGATGAAGTCCGTGAACGTATTCATCTTAGCGAGCAGTTTGCCCTGCTCATACCAAGCTCGTCCCATCTCTTGGCCTCCGCGCACATGCGCGGTCGCGAAGACGAAGCCCCGGTCGAGCAGGCTCACGACGCCCGAGCGAAACACTGGATCCATCGACAGACCGTAAGAACCGTATCCATAAAGGTAGAGCGGCGCGCTGCCGTCGCGGACCAACCCTCGGCGATACACCAGGCTCACGGGGATACGGGTGCCATCGCGAGCGACAGCCCAGACCCGTTCGGTCTCGTAGTTGTCGGCCACGAAACCGCCAAGCACCTCCTGTTGCTTGAGCAGCCGCCGCTCGCCGGTGTTCATGTGAATCTCGAACGTCGTCGGTGGCGTCTTCGGCGAGGTGTAGCTGTACCTCAGCCACGGCGTGTTCTGCTCGGCATTGATCTCGAGGCTGGCCGAGTAGACGACCTCGTCGGCGGTCACGAACGTGTCATTCCCGCCTTGCCAGGGCCGGATCCGGATCCGCGCGAGCCCATCGCGGCGTTCTTGAATGGCGAGGTGATCGTCGAACAGCTGGAATCCAGAGATGGCAACGCCGGGTTCGGGGCCCACGAGCTCGCGCCAATCGGTTCGGTCCCCGATCGGCCGACGGGCGATCTGCTCATCGGAGACCTCCATCAAGCGGAAGTCGAGAGCGTTCCAGTTGGTGCGAACGATCCATCGACCCGACATGTGGTCGGCGTTGTATTCGTGGTGGCGCTCCCGGGGGAGGAGCACACGCAAGGGTGCACGGGGCGTTTCCGCGGGCAAGAACCGGATCTCGTCGGAGACGGTGCTGCTCGAGTGAACGAGCACATAGCGGCGATCGGTGGTCGTTCCGAGGCTCACATAAAAGGTGTGGTCGGGCTCTTCGTAAACGATCGCGTCTTCGGCTGGCGATTCGCCCAGGATATGCGCCTTGACGCGGACGCTGAGCAAAGTGACCGGATCTTTTTCGACATAGAACACAGTCTTGGCATCGGCGGCCCAAGCCAGGTCCGTGCTCGCGTTCTCGATCGCATCGGGAAGCAGCATTCCAGTGTCTAGGTCTTTGACCCGGATCGTGAACTGTCGACGTCCGACCGTGTCCTCGGCAAACGCTAAGAGACGACCACCAGGCGCGATTTCCCACCCTCCGATCGAAAAGTATTCGCGACCAGCCGCCATCGCGTTGCCATCGAGCATGATCTGCTCCGGAGCATCGAGCGACCCCGGCCCTTCGGCCCCGGAGGGGCGTACAGACCCATCAGCCCCGGAGGGGCGTGCAGACCCATCAGCCCCGGAGGGGCGTGCAGACCCATCAGCCCCGGAGGGGCGTGCAGACCCATCAGCCCCGGCGGGGCGTGCAGACCTGCGCGCGTAGATCGGATATTCGCCACCTCGGACGAAGCGACGATAATAGTAGTAGCCGCGGTCGCGAAACGGGACGCTGTCATCGTCCTGTTTGATCCGCGCGACGATTTCATCGAAAAGTCTGCGCCGAAGCCCCTGAACGGGCGCGAGCAGGGCGTCGCGATACGCATTTTCGCTGCGCAGATGTGCGAGGACGTCCGGATCCTCGCGCGCGTCGTCGCGCAACCAAAAGTAGTCGTCGTGGCGAGTTCCATGCGGGGATGCGACGGCGTGAGGACGTTTGGGGGCAATGGGTGGATTCGTCATCGTCGAGGTCGCGGTGCTTTGTGATAGCCTCAAGGGCCCGTGCCGGCATCTTCGCCGTCGATATTTCGTCGCCTTTTCATCGCCAACCGTGGCGAGGTCGCCGTTCGAATTGCCAAGGCGTGCGACGAACTCGGCATCGAACCCGTGTTCGCGGTCTCGACCGCGGACGTCTCGGCCACATATGTACGCGACCGGGAAACCGTTTGTATCGGGCCGCCGCGGGCCAAGGACAGTTATCTCGACGTCAGCCGAGTGGTGCAGGCGGCTCGCCAATCGCGGTGTGCCGCGCTTCACCCCGGGTGGGGGTTCCTGTCCGAGAGTTCATTGCTCGCTTCGCTCTGCGAAGCCCACGGCATCACCTTCATTGGGCCGCCCGCGTCGGTATTGCGTCGAATGGGGCAGAAAACCCCGGCGAAACGAACGATGGCTGCGGCGGGACTGCGGGTCATCCCGGGGAGCGATGGTTGGTTGCGCGATGCCGATCAGGCCCGTGCGGTCGCCCGCGAGGTGGGGTATCCCGTCCTCATCAAGGCCGAGAGCGGAGGTGGTGGACGGGGCATGCGGCTTGCGCAGAACGAAGCCGAGATCCAATCCGCTTGGGACGAAGCTTCGAACGAAGCGCGCGCCGCTTTTGCCGATCCGAGGGTTTATCTCGAGCGATGGATCGAATCCGGGCGCCACATCGAGATCCAGATCATGGCGGATCGCTATGGCAATGTCGTGCACTTTGGCGAACGTGACTGCACCATCCAGCGTCACCATCAAAAATTGATCGAAGAATCGCCTGCACTCGTGCTCGCGGACGACGAGCGTGAGCGGACCCTCGCAGCTGCTGTAGCGGCCGCGCGCTCCGTGGGTTACGTCGGAGCCGGTACACTCGAGTTTTTGCTCGATCGCGATGGGCTCCTGCGGTTCATGGAGATGAACACCCGGCTGCAGGTCGAACATGGTGTGAGCGAGGTCCGCAGCGGGGTCGACTTGGTGCATGAACAGATCCGCGTTGCTGCAGGTCACCGTTTGCGTTGGTCGCAGGCCGACATCTCCCTCCGGGGCCATGCGCTCGAGTGTCGGATCAATGCCGAGGATCCGAGCGATGGGTTCCGACCAGCTCCCGGGAAGATTCAGCGCTTCGAGATTCCCAAGCTAGCTGGACTGCGGGTCGACACCCATATCGAAGCTGGCTACGAGGTCCCGCCACATTACGATAGCTTGCTCGCAAAACTCATCACGTACGGCCAGACCCGCTCCGAAGCCAAGGACCGCATGCAGGCCGCGCTCGCGGCGTTGGTGCTCGAGGGCGTGCCCACCACCGTACCGATGCATCAGGCGATCCTCGCTTCGCCCGCGTTCGACCAAAATCGATATGACACCGGAAGCCTACCAGGATGGCCTCCGCCACCTCCCGAGCCCTGAATGGCCCACGTTCCTCTGCACCCCATCGGCTCGCCTCGCAGCGAGTTCTGCGACGATTCCACTTTCGCGGCGCGCCGCGAAGCCCTCGCGGTACGCGAAGCCAAGTTGCTGGAGCGACGAGCGGTTGCCCATGCCGGTTGGGGCCCGAGCTACATCGAGCGCGTGCATCGTCGCGGCAAGCTCACCGCCCGTGAACGCGTCGATCGTCTCGCCGATCCCGGGAGTCGCACGTTCGAGGTCGGTACCTTCGTCAACGACGGACTCACGTTTGGCGAGCAAAAGCTCACGTCTCCGGCCGCGGGGGTGATCACGGCATTCGTGCGTGTGGTCGGCCGGCTTTGCATGGTGATCGCCAACGACAACACTGTCGCGTCCGGTTCGTGGTGGCCGATGTCCTGCGAGAAGATCGAACGGGCGCAGCAGATGGCGCTGCGATTGCGGATCCCCGCAATCTATTTGGTCGATTGCAGCGGGCTGTTTCTACCGGAACAGTCGCGTTCGTTTCCGGGGGCTCGCGGTGCCGGTCACATCTTCAAGATGAACAGCCTGCTCAGCGACCACGGCGTACCTCAGCTTGCCGGGGTGTTTGGCGATTGTATTGCCGGTGGCGGCTACATGCCGATCATCAGCGATCGGGTCTACATGACCGAGCAGGCCTATATGGTGATCGCGGGTGCGGCCTTGGTCAAAGGTGCCAAGGGCCAGACGATCACGAGTCTCGACATCGGCGGTCCCGAGGTTCACGTGCATCAGAGTCGATGTGCGGATGTTCGCGTGCCCGACGATCCAACGTTGCTCGATGCGCTGCGGACCGAAGTTGCGCGTCTGCCGAGTTCGGCGGCTGCGTACTACCGTGCCGACACCGCGCCGCTCGAGCCGAGGTTCCCGAGTCTCGAACTCGGTGGGCTTCTGCCATCGGATCATCGGGAAGCCTACGATGTGACCGAGGTGCTGGCGCGCCTTTGCGACCAGTCGCTCTTTTGGGAGTCCATGGCTGCCATCGGGCGCGAAGTCGTGTGTGGCGTGGGACGAATGGGCGGTCTCTTCGTCGGTTTCGTCGCCAATCGACAGGGGCTCATGTCCGATCCCGATCGTCCGTCTGGGCAACGGCCGACCTCGATCTTTTATCGCGAGGGCATCGCCAAGGTCGCCGCGTTCTCGCGGGCCTGCAATGACGACGGCATCCCCATGGTCTGGCTCCAAGACATCGCGGGATTCGACATTGGGCCGCAGGCGGAGCAAAAAGGGTTGCTCGGGTATGGCTCGAGCCTCATCTACACGAACTCGACCAACACGGTTCCCATGTTCACTGTGCTCCTGCGAAAAGCGTCGGGGGCGGGCTACTACGCCATGGCCGGTCTACCGTACGACCCGGTGGTGCAGCTCTCGACCATGCTCTCGCGGCTGTCGGTGATGGAAGGGCGTACGCTCGCGATCGCGACCTACAACACGAAGCTCGATCACGAATTCCGGATCATGACCGACGATCCCGAAGAGCGACGTGTGATCGAGGCAGGTATGCGCGATGTGGAGACCCGGATCGAGCGAGACATGGATCCGCTCGTGGCCGCGCGCCAAATGGACACCGACGAGATCGTGGAGCTCCACGATCTACGCGACTATCTCGCGATGCTCGTGGAAGCGAGCTATCAGAGCATCGCGTATCGTCGCGTCAAGAACCCCAGGATCTGGTCGTTGCACGACCTCGATGTGCTCACCGAACGGACGCGGGAATCCGTGGCACTGACTCCATGGGTGGCCCAATCAGCCCCGGAGGGGCGTGAGGCCCAATCAGCCCCGGAGGGGCGTGAAGCCCAATCAGCCCCGGAGGGGCGTGAAGCCCAATCAGCCCCGGAGGGGCGTGAAGCCCAATCAGCCCCGGAGGAACGCCTGCAACTCCGTTCGCCTACGGTGGGTGTTTGGCGAGGAGCACCATTTCCGGGAACGATCATCGGCTCCGGGAGTCATCTCGGCCAAATCGAAACGTTGGGCGGATGGCGTGACATCGTGGCGCCCGAAGGTGTGCTCGGCATCGTCGTCGCGGACTCCGACGCGCAACCGACCGTTCGCCCGATCGAGTTTGGATCCGTGTTGGTTACACTCGACCGGGTCGGTGAAGGCAACTTGCCAACTGTTACCGACCGAGTCGCTGCGGGAACTTCTGACACCGCGAGCTCCGGACTTTTGTTTCGTACACCGCTTTCGGGTCGATATTACTCACGGCCATCGCCGGCCGAGCCATCCTTCGTCGAACCCGGACAGATCGTGGCGCGAGGGCAAACGATCGCCCTCTTGGAAGTGATGAAAACCTTCAACCGCATCATTTATGGCGGTGCGGCATGGCCGGAGCGAGCTCGCGTCGTTCGTATGTGCTGTGAGAACGAAGTCGATGTCGAGGCGGGTGACCCGCTGCTCGTCCTCGAACCCGAAACTTGACTCTTGGTTTCGGTGGCGTGAAGAAATCAGGCTCATCGATCGATTCCGTCATCTCGCGGAATCGCGGCTGTGATGCAGCTGATTTGCCTCTCTGACAAAGCACGCTAGCCTTCTCGCCAGTGGGTACGGTTTCGTGGGCCGTGATCGCGGCATGTGCGTTGCTGCTCGGAGCGACGCGACCCGAGCCGGGCGCGCAGCCGGCCTTGCAACGGCCGAAGGCGATGATCAGCGCCCCGGTCATTCCGGCCGAAACCGTTCTCGCGCCGGCGATGCCCTCCGACGCGATCGTCCTCAGTTCGCCCGAAGACCCGGCACCGCCGCGACCGAGTGCAACGAAGCCAACGCCGCCCAAGCTCCCACCGCCGCCCGAAGCGGGGATTCCAACGCCACTGGAGCGTGCCGAGCAAGAAGCCGGCGACACCATTGCGGCCGATGATATTGCGCCACCCGTTGCAGCCGGAGGCGAATCTCCATTGGACGCCGCGGAGGCGGCTGCGCAAGCCGATGAGGGGACCGAACTCGTTGAGCGACCCGTTACCCCTGCGGCAACGGGCACGGTTTCGCCGCAAGACACTGTCGCGACGACGACGGGAGCCGCTCCGGTCTCGCCCTCGACAAGTGCAAGCCTCGACGCGAAGCCCGAACTCGGAGCCGCCAAGTCCAGCAACAAGTCCTCGCGCAAGTTTCCGCATCGTGGAACGACGTTCGATCTGCGGTTGGGCACGCAAGGTTGTGTGAAGCGGATCTGCTCCCAGGAACGCCATGCGGCGGTCCCCGGCTTTCGCATCGACGGATTCCTCGGGGGAAACATTGGAGGCTTCGTCGAGCTCGGGTTCTCCGGCGGTTGGGGGACGCTCGGCAACCGCATCGACGAAGGGACGAACGCCCTGTCTCTCTACGGGATCGACGTGCCGGCACTGGAGCGATCGCTTGCGTCGTTGGGCGGAATCGTCTCGGTCGATCTCGATTCGTTGAATGTTCAGGATGCTTCGTTGCGAACAGCGCGAGTGGGCCCGCTCATTCGTGTGCACTTCATCCCGCGCGGGCGATTCTTGGCCTATGTGGGCTCCGGGGTCGGCTACTCGCTCTTCCGTGCGAAGTACCAGACGAACACGGACCGCTTCAGGATCGACTTCCACGGGATGGATGTTCCGATCGAAGGTGGCTTTGCTTATCAACCGATCAAGAACTTGGCGGTTGGCATCGAGTTCAACTACCTCTGGGCGCGCTATTTTCTCGCAAACTTGAACCACCCCGACCAACGAGCCCCCATCCCGGTCAATATCTTGGACCAGACACTCTTGTCCGACGAAGACCGGTTGAGCAAAACGCTACCGCAGCTGTGGACGCTGTCGGCCACGGTTCGGGCACGATTTTAGTCGCAAAGTCCCCTCGCTGCGGCACCGAAGCTGCCTCCTACACCTGGCCTAGAGCACCGATCAGTTTGGATCGTGCCCGAGGACAGTGTTAGCGGCCCTCTCTGGCGAGGCACGAGACCGAAGCTGTGTCGGGACACTGCGAGTGCTTCGGAACAAAGCCAGAAGGTCCGGGAACGATGTTCTCGGGCACGATTCAAACTGATTGGGAGAGGCTGGTGTTTGGGCTCCGAGCGGTAGAGGGGAACGCCTAGCGAGCGGTCGTTCAGGCTCCGCGCGGCAACTGGAGGTGCATGGAATTGACCGTTGTGGCGACGTTGTCCTAGAGTCGCGCGCTCGGAACGTCGCCATGAAGCTCTTGTCGCGCGCGTTTGGTTTCGTCGTACTCCTGTTGGGCGGATGCGATCCGTCGAGCTCTACGAAGGCGCCAGCGATGGGCGATCTCTCGGCGGGTGGTGTCTATATCGCCTACAACTTGGGTTGCGAAGAGGGTTGTTCTTCGCTCCAAAAAGGCGATCTCGTACTCGAAGTCGACGGTAAGCCAGCCACGACCGCGGCCGACCTCGACGGTCTCGTGGACGGCCAACCTCATGCGGTCGTGTTCCTCCATGGCGGTGAACGGGGCACGGTGCAGCTGCGGGCCACGCCCAAGCAGAACATGCCTCCGTTGACCGACACTCCACCGTTGTGGGCGGTCGGGGCTGAGGAGCTCGATCGCGCTCCGGCGTGGGCACGGCGACGCATGTTCGGGCACGCGAGCCCATCGGTCATGTTGGTGAGCAGTGACGGCGGGCTCGTCGATGGCCGGCAGCTCTTCGGGAAAAAGCGACTGATCGTCTACTGGGATTGGGGCGACCGCGAGGAGGAAGCTGCGGCCGTCGACTTCATGCAGGTTCTGCAGAAGGCGAGTACCGATCTCTCCGCGCGAGAGATCGAAGTGATGTTCGTTCACGTGCGGTTTCCCAATGGACGCAAGGCGCCCATGAACGACTCCGATCTGCGGGCCTGGCAGGCCAAGTGGTCGCTCGAGGCCGAGGGTGGCGTTCCGCTGCCATTTTATCGCTATCCCAATGAGACCGAGTTCAATGCTGCCCGCGAGTTGGGCATGGAGAACGCATTCACCGTGATCGAGAACCTCGGGCAAAGCCCCACGATCGTGCTGCTCAACGAACGCGGCATCGTCCGATGGCACAGTGAAGGTGTGATGGATCCCGCAGAAATCGGCTCCAAAGTTCCCGATCGCGAGCAAGCGACCATCATCGAAGCGATCACGTTCTCACTCGAGAAACTCTGAGGTCACGACGGCGGACCGAGCCGTTCCGCGGCGGCTCCACATCCCTTCGATCGTTGGCCGTCAGTCGTTGGCCGTCAGTCGTTGGATAGATCCGACCAGGGTTGTGGGTAGCCCGATCGGTGCGTCTCGCGGGTGTGAAGGTCCAAGAAAGCCTTGCGCGCGCGGGCGTCCACCATGGCAGGCTCGCCCGCTTCCCATCGTTTACTCCACGAGCGTATACACGCCAAGACGCGATCGACTGGTTCGCGATCCTGCAAGTAGACGAATTCGTCGCGGGGAATCTCGGGGTTCACACCCGCTCCAGCTTCCTCATCGACGATGATGATGGGGATCTGCTGGGCCGCGGCCTCGAGCAGCTCGCAGTCGATTTTTGCGGTCGTGATGTACACCTGGGCCGCCCGTCGGACCACTGCCCATTTCCATCGCGGCATCGATCGCTCGTCGATTGGCAGCAGCACGATGCGGGGCAGCCAAACGTCGCGCAACGCTTCCAGCAGAGCGGAACGCAGCGCCGTCGAGAGTTGCGCGCCCACGATGACCGTGACCTGCCAGCGCCCGTCTTCGAGGTCGATGGGGGTCGCCCCGCACGCTCGCGGCAAAGCATCGGCACGTTCGAGGTCGAGCGCGTACACGGGCTTGAACGTCTCGATCGACTGGGCCGCACGGGGATGCACATCATCGAGGGAGCCGAGGCCATCGGTCTTCACCACGCCGGGCCAGCGCTTGAGTCGGGCATGACTTGGGTCACCGCCTTGACGTAATGGCGTCCAGGGTCCGTGCAAGACGAGTGGGGTTCTAGTCAACTCTTCCGGCTTGAGCGGAGGGAGCCCTCGCAAAACCATTTCGGGGTGGAGGCGGTGGGCGTGGATCTCTTGGGCCCAGTAGATCGCCGAGATGACCTCCGGCAGATCGCGCTCGGCGAGGCTCAAGTCCGCGACCGGAGCGACGAGTGGCGCATCGAACATCTCGATGACCCGCGATGAACCGCTTTCGAGCAAGTCGAACGCGATCGGATGACTCTGATCGGCTGACTCACGGCGCAACAAGTGAACCGTCCGCAGCAATGACTCCCCCACCCTTTGATGCCTCTCCAAGGCGTAGGAGTCTAGGCGCGTGTTCGCGCCGCCCGGCAGTCGCGCCGAATTAGTGTGTAGCCTCGGAGGTTTCAGATCGCTCGCGTGGCCTTCGTAGCGGGTGGACGAGCGTAGGTAACTTTTCGTGTTCTCCTCGTTCTACGAGCAGTTCCAGGCCATCGATGAGGAGTTCGGGCGCGGTGACCTCGACGTCGACGGTCTGCGAAAGCACGCCGTCGATACCTACGTCGGTGTTGAATCCACCAAAAGACCCGACCGGGATTCGCATGGGGACACGGGTCGGCGAGAGGCCAACCGAACGAATTCGCCGAAGGACGCGCATCGACGCAGGGGCGAGGATCGCCCCACGCACCAGGGTCAGGTCCCCGCTCGGCCCGACGCGAAACACTCGAGCAGGCAGCGGCAGGTCGATTTTTCCGGTTCCGGCGTGAGCCATGGCCGTTTCGCGTTCGACACCGCCTAGGACCGCGCCATCTCGTAGCGACTCGACGAAGTACGCAAAGTCGTAACCATCCTCGTGGGCTCGCGCGAGGACCTCGCGAATCAGTGCCGGCGTCGGTAGGCCCCGACGTCGACTCGAGAGCGTGAGGTTGCTGATCGTGGGCCCACTCTCGAGCGATGGGCTCATGCGTGCGCGGCCATTGCTCCCGACCCGGGCCACGTTTGGGGTCCGCGTCATGAGCAAATCCACGAGGCGTCCGCCGTCGACCAAGACGAGCCGCGCCGGAGTGAAGCCCTGGGCATCCAACGTGAAGTGGCCGAACCCGTCCGCGGTTGGGTCATCGACGAGGTCGATGAACGGCGGCATCACCAGCTTGCCGAGCTCCTTTTGCCACGCGGGCTCGAGTTCCATGAAGCGACCGGATTCACTCAACGGCGGTGGCATGCCGGAGGTTTCGGGCGCCACCATCGAGGCGAGGAGTTGTGCGGCCGCGAGGCCTGAGAAGAGGATCGGGCCGTCGTACTCCTCTTCGATCATCGGAGCCAACGCCAGCTCGCTGAGCTCACGTAGCACTCGATCGACGAGCGCTTCCCCTTCACGCAGGAGTGCATCGTCGGCCGCTGGGGTACCGTCGATGTGAAGCGCCAAACCGTGATCGAGGCGCATCCCGTCCGGGGCTTTGGTATCGGCAACGATCGCAACCACGGCCCGATCGTTGGCCCATTGGAGCATGAGGCCCTCGGTGTTGATGACGGTCTCATGGCTCCGTAGCAGCTGAACGAGTACGTCGCCGTTGTCGATCGCAGGCCAGTCGCCAAAGCGAGCGCTGAGCGAGGCCGTCATCGCCGTGAGCCCCTCCCGATCGATCGAACGCCCCGCAGGGGGTGGAACGGGGCGTTCCTGCGGTGGAGGCGGAGGCGTGAAGTCGGCCGGCTCGACCCCATGGAGCCGGTCGATCGCGACCGTCTTGGCAGCATAACTTTGACTGGCCCCGCGAAACGCTCGATCGAGCGCGAGCCAGAGCTCCTTGCGAAGGAACTGCGGAGCTGCGTCGAGCGAGAGCTCGACCCCCGAGATCCCGCTTTGCGCTCCGAAGTAGTTGCTATTGTCGAGCGTCACGTTGCCAACCCTGACCTCGACGATGCCGGTTGCTTGGCGCTCGAGTACGTTCGTGATGATGCCGCCGTAGGATCCGTCGAGGCTGAGCAGTTCGGCCCGGACCAGACGAACCTCTGCACGGTAGGGTTCGGGCGTTCCCTCGAGTCGCAGTCCGGCCATCCCTCGCGCGAGTTCAGCGCGAATGGCTTCGATTTCATCGGATTCCTGCGGCACTGCGGCGATCGGATCGATCTTGGGCTCGGCTATCGCTTGGACAACGGGGGGGGGGAGCTCGGGAGGAGGCGGCGGAGAAGGTTCGCTGGTGGCCGCGACGGCCCCCAGCGACATGGCAGCGAGTAAACCGCGGAGTTTCATGGGTCCCCTTCCTTCGCACCGTTCGTCATGCCCGGAGGCGGATCGAGGAGCGGTGGTCGTTCGCGGTCATGAGCGGCTCGTTCGATCTCGATCGTGCGCAAAAGCAACGCGGGGCTCACGGCGCTGACCGGAACCCAGCCGGATTCGGCTCCGCACATGCCATTGAAGATCTCCGGCTGATCGTCGGTCGCGAGGATCGTCTCGAAGGCGGCGAGCGGCGTGCCCACGATCTCCACGCCCCGGACGAGCTCATCGGGTCGGCCGTCTCGGTAGACGCGATAGACCATCAGCGGTTGGACCTTGAACGCCTGAGGTCCACTTCGATCCGTGATGGTGTAACCGCCTTCGATGTCCCGAAACCAAAGACCGTAGGGTTTGCCTTGACGCTCGATCTCGGCAAGGAGCTCGGTTCGGAGCTCGCCCCGGCTCACCACCTTGCGCGACGTCACGATGAGGTTGCCCTGGCGCGCGACGACCTGATGACCCGGTTCTCGTCGACCGTGGCCATTGCTCGTCTTGAACGGCAATACAGGCGATCGGCCGAGCAAGAACCCGCGTAAGCGGCCGCGATCCACCAACAGCGCCGACTGCGAGCGGACGCCTTCGTCGTCGACGAAGTAATGGCCCAAGAGCGAGGTTCCGCCGATCGCGGTGATCGTGGGATCGTCGACGACGTCGAGGAACCTCGGCAGCACCGCTCGGCCGAGCTTATTCGTGAAGGTCTGTCCTTCGAGGTCATCTTTTTGCCGATGACCCTCGAGCCGATGGCCGAAAATCTCGTGGAAAAACACGCCTGCCGCTCGGCCCTCGAGGATGGCCGGACCCGTATACGGGTCGGCGTTCGGAGCTTGGCGGAGGTCCTTGACCTCGGTTCGGATCCGCGCCGCGGTCTCGAGAAGTTCGGCCTTGGTCGGCAGCTCCTCGACTTTGGAGGCCTCGAAGCTCGCGCTCCGTTGCAGCATCATCCCGTCGCTCGCCTGACCGTTGACGCTCATCATCACGCGGAGACGGTTCGCTCCGCTTTGAACCTCGGTACCCTCGCTGTTGACGAAGACACGATTTTCCTCGACTGCGGCGAGGTGCACGTTGCTCTCGAGCACGACCGGATCGCTCAACGCGGTCGAAACGTCTCGGAGGATCTCGCGGTACGTCGTACGAATCGCTTCGAAATCCATCTCGTAGGGGGCCTCGACATGGACGAGGGGTTCCTCGTGGCTGAAGTCGGGGTGCGATGGCGCATCGTCGCTGCGCAACTGCTCGGTGTTCTGAATCTCGTGGTAGACCCCGACCGCGTCGACGTATTGCGCCTCGGTATCGAGCCATAGGCCTTGCGCGAGAGAGAGTGGGTCGTCTTCCAAGCTGATGGGGAGGCCCGAGCCAAGTCCGTTCCCCGGGCCGTAGTTCCCCTCGCGGGTATGACTGTTGTCGAGCTCCGGATCGCCCACACGCAGATCCACATCGACCGCGCGACTCTCATCGAGCTCATCCCGCAACAACGCACCGTCTTCGGCGACAAGCAGAAGTTCTTCCGAGGCGATGAGCTCGTACCCGAGAAAGTACGCACGAACCTCGAGCTCTTCGTTTTGAAGCTGCTCGAGGTTGGTCGCGAGTTCGCGACGCAGAATCTCGAGTACGGGTGCTGGTTCACCTGCAACCGGCCGCGCGCGTTCGACCTGTAACGGGGTTGGCTTGCGGGCCCGCCGAGCACCCGATCGCGGTCGCTGGCTCGGCGGCTCGGCGGTCGTCGGACGACAAGCAACACTCCCGGCGAGCGTCAGTGCCAGGCTCAGCACCGGAGGTGAAAACACGCGCATTGGGATCGCAAGACTATCAGGGGTGGACGACGCGGGTTGCTCGCAACCAGAGGAAGAACTCGATGTTCCCGTCGCCGCCGGGTAGGGGTGAACGACAGCGTCCCAGCTCCACGAAACCGAGGGCAGCAGACTCCTGTGACGCGGCTTCGACCGTCTCCACGTGCGATGTCGAGTCCCGAACCACGCCGGTTCGACCCACTCGTCCTGGACCGACCTCGAACTGTGGCTTGACCAAAGCCACCACATCCGCCTCGGTCGTCAAAAAGCGAGGTAGATGCGCGATCACTTTCGCCACTCCGATGAACGAACAGTCGACGACGGCGAGATCGACTCGCTCTCCGAGCGCTTCCGCGTCAAGTTTCCGGATGTCGGTTCGTTCATAGGCGATCACACGAGGATCGGCCGCCAACTTGGGCGAGAGCTGACCGTGTCCCACGTCGACCGCATGAACTCGACGGGCTCCGTTCTGCAGCAAGTAATCGGTAAACCCACCGGTCGAAGCTCCGACGTCGAGGGCCACCCGTCCCGTGATCGTCAAACCTCCGGCGTGCGCCGGTCGGCGCTGGGTCCCTGCCTCGAGGGCACGAGACGCCGGCGCAGATCCGGAAGGGCGACGAGCCGCCTCACTCCCGAACGGGCGCGAACCGAATTCGCGAACTGCGCCCTCGAGTTTCAGCCCACCGCGGGACACATAAGGTGAAACCGTTCCCACGATTTCGAGCGCGACTTCGGCAGGGAGCATGAGCCCTGGCTTCGTCACTGGTTTCCCCGCGACGAAGACCTGCCCACCGAGGACGAGTGCCTGGGCTCGAGACCGAGTCGAACACAGTCCGCGGACCACGAGCAGGCGATCGAGGCGAATCTCCACCCCATCAGCGTACGCGAGCCCCGAGGCTCACCGAATGATTGACCGGCCCCGCGAACACTACTCGATCGGTGTTGCGCTCGTAGGTGGCACACGTGGCTCACCGCGGTCGCGGACCTCCGATCGTGCTCGGCCGTCGCCGTCGGCACAACAAGAGGGTCGTTTCGGACTTGCGGCCCGTTCGGTGTTCCGCTACTTTCCGCGTCTTCGAGGGGTCGTAGCTCAGCTGGGAGAGCGGTGCGTTCGCAATGCACAGGTCAGGGGTTCGATCCCCCTCGGCTCCACAAACTGTCCTCTGCACACTGTCGTTGCGCAGAGGGACCAACTCCAGGGCGTCCAACGTGACGGTCAACCCTCCAGGGCCGACCTCTCGAGGCCGACCGTTGCCGACGCTCTCGGGAAGGTCGAGCAAGCCTCGATCCTCGGCGCCATGGTTTCGGCCGCGAGCGGCTGCGCAGGGATGGCGCACTCGATCCGTTGAGCGGCACGATATAGCCGCGCACGCCCAATGTTTGGCGACCGCCAGGGGTCCAGCGTTACACTAGGAGTCCGCGCAGCGTCGGTGCTCGGTGGGCCGTGGAGCCATGTACAAGCTTTTCAAGCGGATGCACATCCCTGGCTCGTTCGAGGTTCAGATGGCGGGCGCGTGCGATACGGGCATCGCACGCGATCACAACGAAGACGCCATCTCTCTGCTCGAAGACGACGCGCGCGGTTATTACCTCGCCATCGTGTGCGATGGCATGGGTGGGCACAGCGCGGGTGAGGTCGCGTCGGCGTTGGCGGTCTGCGTGATCAGCGAAATCGTCGAGTCACGGTTCGATCAGATGGAACCGGGAGGGTTACTCCGGGAGGCATTCACCCAGGCCAGCGATCGCATCGACGAGCAGGCCATGCACAACCCCGCCGCGCAGGGCATGGGCTGTACCTGCGTTGCGGTTCTGGGCGTCCGCGAACGGTTCTGGGTCGCGTACTCCGGAGATAGTCGGGCCTATCTGGTTCGGTCGGCGACAGCGACCCAACTCACGTCGGACCACACGATGGTTCAGGAGTTGCTCGAGCAAGGGTTGCTTACCGCGGAGCAGGCGGCTGCGCATCCCTACCGTGGCCGGATCAGCCGATGCCTTGGCCACGGCAAGAAGAAAAACGGGGCTGATGTATCTGAATACGTCATAGAGAAGGGCGACAACGTGTTGCTCTGCTCCGATGGCTTGAGCGATGTCGTTCGGCCTGATGAGATGGTCGCGCTCGTGGGGCAGCGAGATGTACGGGACGCCTCGCGTCGGCTCATCGAGGCTGCCAACAAAGGTGGCGGGCCCGATAACATCTCAGCCGTCATCTTGCGCCGCGTCGTGTGAAACGAGCGTGCCGTTAGCGCATCTTGCGCAGGCGAACGCTGACAAATGCTTTGCGAGCGCGGGACGATCCGTGCAAGCCGTTCCCGGGTAGTATCGCGCGCCGTGTCGCAGCGCTATGGAGCCGGCCTTCCGCACGCAGGCCAACGTGCGCTCTCCATGGAAGATCGTCTCTTCGTGACGGCCTGCCAGCGTCGATGCAAATTCGAGACAGCATCGCTCGCACTCGCAATTGCGGCCTTCGCTGCGATCGGAGCCGCGTTGTACGGGCACCTCGCAGCGGACGTCGCCGTGGTTCTTTGTGGGCGACTGGGAGCATCGCTGGCGGCGATTGGGTTCGTCGGGCTCACCGCCTGTCTGATCCTAGGCCATGCGTGGTGGCGGGTCCTCGCAGCCTCGGGCAGCAGCTACCTGTTGCTGGCGGCGGCCTGGGCTCGGTTCGTACCGCACCTGCGGGCACCCCAGGTGTGGCTGACTTGGTCGGTGGCCACGTCCATGTTGATTCTTGGGGCCGCGTTCGTGGCAGGCGTGCTCAACCACCGCATCCGGGCCCTCTGCAAGCACCGATCGATCGCGGCCGATCTCGAGCACGGAACCGTCGAGCAATACGTCGGTACGCTCCGCACCGCCCACACCGACCTCGCACTGCGCCGGCTGGGCCGACTCGGGCTCATCGACCTCAGTCATTCCGCCGCCCATCGTCTCGAGCTGCTTCCGCGTTCCGGAATGATCCTGCGCGCGGACGGTCGGGCCCCTCGACACCTCGAACTCGCACACGTCGTCGACGTGGCTCCGTCGCCCCCGCACGCGTATCGCACCGCTTTGCCCGAAGGGGTCGCTCCTCGTGATGCTCCGGCGAAGGTCCAGCTTCAGCGCCGCAGTTTGAGCTCCGCCGAGCGTGATGAACTCGCGGCGCACATTCGACGCCTTCGTCGACCGTATTGGCCCGCGGTCGGGGTCGTGCTGGCCTCGCTGGTCGTGCTCGCCGTTCGATTGTCGATGGGGATGGCAGCCCGCGAGATCGTCGACGTGCCGTTCATGGCTTGGCTGGGGCTGACCGTCGTGGCCTGTGCGGCTTACATCCGAAGGATCCGCGAAGCCCGACGGCTCGAGTATGACCGTCAGCTGCGTTGGGTGGTCACCGTGGAGGACCGTACGCCGAGCCACACCGACCCTTCGCCGCCCAAACTCGAAGTCTTGCCGTTCTCCCAACTCGCCTGGACGGAAAATGCCGCTCCGGCTGGTTGGCGAGTTGCCCGGCTGCCATGACGGGCCGGGCCCGTCGGCTACGGGCTTGGCGGCGTTCCCACCGTGGACCTCGAGCTCAAGGTCGCCGACTCGCCCGGCGATGTGGTTTGCGTGGCGCAACACGACCATGGCCCGCGCAACCGCCCCTTTTCGGGCGGTCGTCCAGCGAGAGTCCAGGATCGAGCCCGTATTCTGATCGCGGACGATGATCCGGCGCTACACGAGGACTATCGCAAGTGTCTGCTCGGGAAAGACGAAGCGCCCGATCTACGACAACTCGAGGCCCAGTTCATGGGTACGGTTGCGGATACGATCCCGAAGCTCGAATTCGAACTCGTGCATGTTCACCAAGGGGAACAAGCGATCGTCGAAGTCGAACGCCGGTTGCAGCAACAACAGCGATTCGCCGTAGCTTTCGTCGACGGGCGCATGCCTCCCGGACTCGATGGCATCGAAACGGTTCGTCGGATCTGGCAACTCGACCCCGAAATCCAGGTCGTCATCGGGACTGCGTATTCCGATTTCACATGGGATGAAACCCTGCATCGCGTTGGCCGCAGCGAGGGATTGCACTTGCTCCGCAAGCCGTTTTCGCCCGAGCAGGTGCATCGATTCGCGAGCGTGCTCGCGAAAAAGTGGCTGCTTCGCCGAACCTCGCCAGGGCAAGCATCGGGAACCTGATCACGCCAGGCGTGGTCCGTCTGCTTTTCGGCCCGAGCTCTTGATCGTCTCGGCGTGCTCCACCAGACGCTCGGTCGCATCCGATCGGCGATTGAAGATGACGTCATCGACCAGGCGAAACAACGTCGGCTCGATGTTCTCGTACGTGACGAGCCGTCCGGCGTTCACGATGCCCATGTCCAGGCCTGCGCGAATCGCATGGTAGAGAAACACCGAATGGATAGCGTCGCGGACCGTGTCGTTGCCACGAAACGACGACGACACGTTGCTGATCCCACCCATCACGCGAACGCCCGGGCAACGCTGTTTGATCGCCCGAGTGGCTTCGATGAAGTCGATCGCATCGTCGGCGTGCTGTTCGAGGCCCGTCGCGATCGCGAGCACGTTCGGATCGAAGATGATGTCCGACGGGTCGACCTGCGCCCGTTCGGTGAGCAATCGATAGGCGCGTTCGCAGATCGCGATTTTTCGTTCGATCGTGTCGGCCTGGCCTTGTTCGTCGAACGCCACGACCACCATGGCTGCCCCGTAGACACGGACCTTCGCGGCTTTGGCAAGAAAGTCATCATCGCCTTCCCTGAGCGAGATCGAGTTGACGATCCCCTTGCCCTGGACCCAGCGGAGACCGGCTTCGAGGACCGACCACTTCGAACTGTCGACCATGATCGGCACGCGCGAGACCTCGGGTTCCGACCCGATGAGCTTCAAGAAGGTCTCCATCGCCTTCTCGGAGCCGAGCATGCCATCGTCCATGTTCACGTCGAGGATGTGGGCGCCGTCGCGAACCTGTTGGACCGCAACTTCGAGCGCGGTGTCGTAGTGTCCCGCTTTGACCGAGTTGGCAAAGCGCTTGGAGCCGGTCACGTTAGTCCGTTCGCCGATCATTACGAATCCTGTGTTCGGCGTGATTTCGAGCGGTTCGAGGCCGCTGTAGGACGACACGACCGCGCGTCGATCGAGCGTCTTTCGTGGATCCCTTGGCCGGACCGGGCTCACACGTTCGACGATGGCTCGGATGTGCTCGGGCGTCGTGCCGCAGCAGCCCCCGACGATGTTGACGAGCCCCGAACGAGCGAACTCGGCTAGCACGGAGGAGATCGCGTCAGGGGTTTCGTCGTATTGGCCAAACGCGTTGGGCAATCCCGCGTTCGGATAGTACGCGACGTAGCGAGGTGAGATTTCCGCCAGTTTGGCCACGTGGCGGCGCATTTCCGCGGCTCCGAGCGTACAGTTCAAGCCCACGCTGAGCGGGTTCGCATGGGCCACCGAGATCCAAAACGCTTCGATCGTCTGGCCAGACAACGTTCGTCCACTGCTGTCGGCGATCGTCGCCGACAGCATCAAGGGGACCTCACGCCCCGTGACGGCAAAGGCTTGCTTGACCCCGACGATGCAGGCCTTGAGGTTCAACGTGTCGATGAACGTCTCGGCGAGGAGCAGGTGCACGCCGCCCTCGATCAAGCCGCGGGCCTGTTCGGCGAACGCATCGCGCATCTCGTTGAAGGAGATCGCACGAAACCCCGGGTCGTTGACGTCGGGCGAGAGCGCCAGGGTCTTCGTGGTGGGGCCCATCGACCCGGCGACGAATCGCGGCTTGCTGGGATCCCGTCGCGTCCAAGCGTCCGTGACTTCACGCGCGATCTGTGCACCCGAGACGTTGAGCTCGTAGGCGTGAGCTTGCAGGTCATAGTCGGCTTGTGACACCCGGGTCGAGCTAAACGTATTGGTTTCGATGATGTCCGAACCGGCCGCAAGAAACGCCTCGTGGACGTCTTGGACCGCTCGTGGACAAGTGATGCAGAGGACGTCGTAGTTACCCTTCAGCGGTTTGGGTGCGTCACGAAACCCAACACCGCGATAGGCGGATTCGTCCAGACCTTGGCGTTGGAGCATCGTGCCCATCGCTCCGTCGAGAAACAGGATCCGTTGGGCGAGTAGTTGGTCGAGCTGTGCACGTACGTCATTCATGGTTCGGGATGGCGAATAGCGACATGAGCGCCGCCGTCGGCTCAGTGGGTCATTCGTTCATTTGGATAGAGGAATATCTCCCGCCTGTCCCGCTTCGGAGCAAGGAGTTCCATGGTGGTCGAAACCCCTTTGAACTCGGATCGCATCGATCGGGCCACGAACACGGTAGGGTTTCGGCTCAGGGACACGTCCCGGCAAGCTACCCGTGACTTCGAAGCGCTCGGTCATCTTTCTTACGTTGGTCGCCCTTTTGGGGGTTGGTTCAGGGTGGGCCCCAACCTCCCCGTCGGTTCGATTCGGTGAAGGAGCCGTGGTGTGGCGTGGGACTGCTTCTGCCGAGGCGCGGGCGCGAGCAGAGGAATGGGCCGAGACCCTTGGCGGGACCCTGCTCGAAGTCCGTTCATCACCCGAGGTCGATGACTTTTCCGAGACCTTGGCACTCATCGAAAGACCTACGCCGGTTCGCTGGCCGTCGCCCCATCCGATCCGCGACGAGGTTCACGATTGGCTGCCGCAAGCCTCGGCCACGAGTGACCCCCCGGGGAACGATTCGTCACTCGTCGCCCGCGGGCGCGCCGAATTCGAAGGCATCGCCTATCACCTCGCCGTGGCCAGCTCGGGCCCAACCCACGCGGTTGCGATTTTCGCCGTTCGCAAGGATGAGGAGAGTCTCTATCGAGGGTACATCGAACGCGCGCTGTCCCGCCTCGAGGGGATGAAGCCTCCGGTTTGGCCGTTCCGACCGTGGCGTTTTCGACTGATCGCGCTCGTCTGCGTCGGTGCCACGGCGGCCGGATTGTGGTTCGGCCTCGTCCAACCGGGTCGAGGTCCGAGGCCGGCGCTCGTCCGCTGGGCGGCGGCCATTTTGGCGACGTCGTTTGCCTTGGCGGCGGTCATCGGGTTCATCGCCCTCGGTCCGTTGGTCGAACGCCTCGCGCTCGCGGGGACTTCGAGAGGACGAGCCGCATCGGAGATCCTCGCGCTCGGGTTCGTCGGAGCCGGGGCTTTGCTCGGTATCGAGGCGTGGTTGTTGTTTCGGCGTCGACGGGTTCAAAGCGCTCCGCCGGGGGGCGTGTTCGCAACCGTGTCACGAACGATGAGTGTTCCCACCGTATCGGCGACCGGGGGGCAGCATCACCCCGACGGCCATAGTGAACTGGTGGACCCGAGCGTGGGGGCTAACGTCGTCGTGCCCCCAAGCGACGCCCAGCTCGAGCTCAATAGCCGCGTGGCGGCTGAATCTCGACCCCCGCCATGAGGTCGCGCTGTCGCACGACTTGGAGGTAGTAGGCCGGCTCTTGGCCACCTTCGATCTCGCCCGCGACGAAGAGCGCTTCCAGGCGATCCCGAATGACGCCGATGTGACGTCCAGGCGGAAGCTCGAGGCCCGTCATCAGTTCGTTGCCCAACCCCGCCGGTAATGGGCTCTGTTTGCTGTCCTCCGCGGCCAACGTGTCGATGCGGGTGGACAGTTCATGGATGAGATGCAAACACCGAGCTCGCTTTCCGGCTCGTTGACTCGTCACATCGGCGCGGCCGAGGTCGAGCAGATCCACCAAGAATGGATCCATGTCGCGATGGAAGCGTCGAACCGCGGAGTCCGTCCATCCGGCATCGTACTGGCCGGGTCGCAGGTGATGTCGAATCAGCTGCTCGACCTGACCGCGGACGGGCTGCGGAAACCCGATCCGCTTGATCGGACCACGCCGATACATGCGGACCCCTTCTTCCGAGTGTCCATGGAACGTCACCTTGCCATCGGGGAGGAACCGGCGAGTCGTGACCTTGCCAATGTCGTGCAAGACAGCGGCCCACCGCACGGTGGGGCGAGGGACTGCCTGACGAACGACTTGCTTCGTGTGCTCCCAAACATCCTTGTGGCGCCGGCCCGATTCTTGGGAGAAGTCGATGGTTGCGTCGAGCTCGGGGAGGACCTGCGCGAGAAGTCCGGAATCATGCATCCACTGCAGGGCCACGTGCGGCGTGCGGCAGCACATCGCAGGGGTCATCAGTTCGTACAGCCGTGCCGGATGGACTTCGAGAACGCGCTTCGCATGGGTCGCGACGTGCGCAGTAACGGCCGCCTCGGGCAGCGTCCCCGTGCTGACAATGTCCTGCAATGGGCCGAGCAGGGTTTCCCCCCACGTCGAGTCCGTGGTCCGCTTGGATTCCGAGGTCGGTTGAACGGTCGCCGTCATTTCATTCGCGGGCGCCATGTTTGGTCCAAAAACGATGAGCCGACGTGGATAGCACATCTTCGGATGGGACGGCACGCTGGATCATCGCGCCAGCCTCCCGACACCTGCTAGGCTCGTGAAGTCACGTCTTCATGAAGCCTTCGCGATCCCCGCAGCTCGGGTACAACCACAATATTCCGCATCGCGGGCGGCTGTACCACGTTCAGACGGAAGACTCGGGCTTCGATAGGGCCCGGATTTTCACTCACGTCTTTTACGACGGCACGATCATCGCGAGCAACAAGATCGAATACGCCGAGCAACTCGCGGGCAAAGAGGAGCCCGAGGGGCTCGTCGTGGGTCTCATGCAAGACTCCCACAAGTCGATGATTCGAAGCCTCCGCAATGGAGCTTACGACGAGAAGATCGTCACGATCATTGGGGAGCACCCCGTCGAAGACAACCGACCGCAGCTGGAGCTTCCCCCCGATCCGGTTCGTCGCGAACGGAAGCCTGTGCCAAAGCCCCGGGATGTCGAATCCCATGGACCGGCGCTGCAGCGTGGCAAGGTTGGACCTACGGTCGATCCGAGTTTGTCGCACCCCGTCTTCGCGGCTGCGGAAGCTCGGGCTCAGGTGGCCGCAAGCGCGGCGGGTCACGGACAGCAACGGCCCACGCCAGGCCCGAGCCGGATCCGTCGTCGGGCCGTGGGCGGAATCGGGGGCCGAGGTGTCGACCCGGGCAGTCCCGTGCCGATCGCAGAACGGCGCGACATCATCGTGGGGAAGTTCGCGAGCGAACATCAAGCGGCGCTGGACGAAGACATCCTCACGTTGTTGCGCGACGAAAGCCCCGACCAGGTTTAATTTTCGAGGGGCCTTTCGCAAAGGCCCCTCGCTGCGGCAGCCAAGCTGCCTGCGCACACCCGAAACGCTCGCCTACCGGCTCGTTTGAGTGTCCCGTGAGACCGAGTTTGGCAAAGGCCCCTCGCTGCGGCAGCCAAGCTGCCTGCGCACACCCGAAACGCTCGCCTACCGGCTCGTTTGAGTGTCCCGTGAGACCGAGTTTGGCAAAGGCCCCTCGCTGCGGCAGCCAAGCTGCCTGCGCACACCCGAAACGCTCGCCTACCGGCTTCGAGAGGTTCCGCAAAACCCGGGCACGGAATTGGGCGGCCTTGGCCGCGATGGTGGTACCTTCGGCGCCGCAAACACGAAGGAGAATCCCGATGGCTGTGACCCTCGAAGGTCCATGGTTTCGGCTTCGAGCCGCGTTGAGTTTCGCCGCTTTGCTGATCGCGCTGCTCGTACCGACGCTCGCGCTCGCGGGCGAGGTCAAATTCGGCACCGAGCCGCTTCCAATCGATGAGTCCGGTAAATTGACGAGCGCAGGCCGTGAGGCGGCGCTCACCAAGGTCGAGAGCGAGCCCGGCGAAGAGACCTGGCTCGTGCATCTGTGGGCCAAACTCGACAATGGCGCGCCTGGGCCTTTGTACGTCGAGTTCTTTGGCAAGCTACCCGATGGCAAGCCGTATCGTGCGTACCAGTACGAGCATACCGAATACGACGGCGAACCTTACGTGTCGTTCCCGATGGAGTTGAGCGGAAACGACGGATTCAACAAGGGACGCGCGTACACGGTGAAAGTGACCCAAGTCTCTGCCAAGAACAAAGATCTCGTCCTCGCGACCGGGCGCATCGAGCTCGAATATCGCGACGCCGAGGCGGAGGCCGAAGGCGGTGCGGACGAAGCGGACGAGGAAGCCGAGGGTGAGCCCGAGAAGGATCCCGAAATGTCCGCTCAAGACGAGTTGGACAGTCTCGGCGATGGAGCAGGGCAAGAAGGGCCGCCGCCCGTGGATTCGAAGGGGAAAAAGGGCTGTTCGGTTCAACCGGCGAGTCAAGGCCTCGCAAGTGTGCTTGCGTGCTTCGTACTCGGCCTCGGGCTGACCCGCCGCCGCCGGATCTGAGGTGATCGACCTTCAGGCACGCAAGTGTGCTTGCGTGCCCGTGCCCGGGGACCTTCAGGCGCACGCGAGCAGGATGGGGTCCCCGTGGCGATCGGTGTCACCGTTGGGGAAACGACGCGAGGAGCTCAGCGTTCCGGAGTCGACGCGATCCGGTCGAGCGCGAACGAGCCATCGGGAGATTGCAGGGTCAACTGCGTGGCTCGTTTGTCGCGACCGAGGTTGAAGCTGACCGTGGTTCCGGCGTGATCCTTGAAGAAGAACCGGTTCTGTCCCATCGGGTGCATCCAGCTCACACCGTAGTCCGGTAGGTCGAGATACAAGCGGTCGCCCATCTCTCGGACGTGGACGCGGTCGAGCAGCATGAGGATCGCGGGATCGATCGTCGCCGCATGGTTCCCCCGCGTTTCGTGGCTGAGTGCATACGTTCCCGTGAATCGAGGCAAGGTTCCTGGTGCGATCTCGATCTCGTGGTGCTCGATCCGACGAGACGGGGTGTCTCCGTAAACCATGGCAGCCACGTCCTCGGCGATCCGCATCGCGGGGAGGACTTCATTGTTGCCGAGTACGACGATGAGGGTTTCGTCTGCGAGAAACCGGATCATCGCGTTGTTGTAGCCGTCGATGACACCAGGAAAGCTCGCGACCGGCTGGCCGTATCCTTCGCTCAATACGAAGCCATAACCGTAGCCCTCCGCGTGCGGGCGGAGCATTTCGGCGGCGCTGCTCTCGGCGAGCACCGTGCCGTCGTGAAGCGCCGCATCCCACTTGATGAGATCGAGGGCGCTCGACACCATCGCGCCGGCTCCTCCGAACACGGAGAGGTCGATGGAGGCCGGTGGGACGAGGACTTCCGCATCGTTCCACACTTGTCCCTCGGCTTGCTCGCCGGTTTCGAACGCATCGCCGACGAGCGTTGCCCGCATGCCGATTGGCTCGAGGACCGCCTCGCTCATGTAGTCGCGCAACGATTGTCCGGTGACGCGCTCGACGATGGCCCCGAGCAAGTAATAGCCCGAGTTGGATGGATGAAAGGTTTCGCCCGGTCTCGCATGGCGGGGGAGCTCTGCGATCCGCTCGATCATCGCACCCGTGCCGTGAGCGCTGGATTTCCAGTCGTCGAATCCCGGCACGCTCGTGTAGTCGGGCAATCCAGACCGATGCGACAGCAGGTGCTCGATGGTGATGGCTTCGCTGCCGGGCACTTCCGGAAGGAACTTGGCGATCGGCTCATCCAGCTCGAGCAACCCTCGATCCCGGAGTTGGAGGATCGCGGCCGCAGTGAATTGCTCGGTGAGCATCCCGAGCCGAAACCGCGTCCCGGGTCCGTTGGGCGTTCCGGTCTCGGGTCGTGCGACACCAAATCCGCGGGCATATTCGACGAGGCCTCGCCGTCCGACGACGATGACCCCATGGAACCGGAACGCGGGCCCCCAATGCTGGCCGTAGTCGGCGATGTAGCGCCGAACCTGGGCATCCAGGTCGACTGGAACCGGTCGGCCAGGGGTTCCGTCGTGGCGAAGCTCGGCTCGAGGGCGATCGTCGGTGAGTGGCGACGTCGTTCGTTCACGCCCGGCGACATCGACGATCGGCTCGAGCGGCGTCGCGGGCTTCGACCATCGGCCGACGGTGATTCCTCCGGCCAATGCTGCCACCGTCATCGCGACGGCCATTCGGGCCGCCGTGCCGGTCCACGATCGAGTCCCCGATACCGGCGCGGCGACGGGGATGGCTTCAGGAACGATGATGGGCGCATCGACGATCGAGTCCGCCGCGAGCACGCGGTCGGCAAATCCGAGCGGGACGAGGTCGGTGTCGTCGAGCATCCAGGCTTGCAGCGCGCGCTCTTCGAGTTCGGCCAGGCGATTCGAATCCGACCCGCCACCGCGGTGTTTGTCATGCATGGTAGACCTCCGCCAAGATCTCACGCAGGCGTCGGCGCGCCCGGTTGAGTCGGGACTTCACCGTGCCGAGATCGACCTCGAGGACCGAGGCGATCTCAGCGTAGTCGAGTCCGTGATATTCACGGAGTACGAATGCCGCCCGATACTCGGGCCCGAGTTCCTGCACCGCATCGTCGATGAGTTGGGCCAAGATGTGGCGTTCCGCCTTTTCATCGGTTCGACTGCTCGCTTCGATGTCGTAGCGCGACATGTCGAAGGCGCGAGTCTCGAACCGCCGTTTGCGAAGTTCGTCGATCGTTCGATGGGTCGCGATCGTGAGAATCCAAGTCGAAAGCCGCGCTCGGCCATTTCGATCGAATCGGGGAAGGGCTCGAAAAACCCGCAGAAACGTCTCCTGGGCGACGTCTTCGACCAACGCAGAATCCCCCTGACCGCGAAGCATGCGAGAGACGAGCGCGAGCACCGGACGTTGGTACCGTTCGACCAACGCGCGTTTGGCTCGCATGTTCCCACGCTGCGCACTCGCGATGGTCAGCTCATCGAGCTCTGTGAGCCGCTCTTTGCGTTCCTCCACCGGCCGAATCGGAGCGAGGTGGCTCACCGAACGCTTCCACGATCTCGAAGGGGATTTGGTTCCGAGCGGCCCATGCCGGGGCAAGCTTAGCCGGCGTGCGGCTGGCCTCGTCCATACGAACGAACATGCACGAACGAACATGCGAAGATCGGTAGGATATAGACTACATGTCGACTATATGACTACATAATCCCGTCCTTCGTCCAAATTTCGTATTTTTCAGCCCGAACGAAGTCGTGAAGCAATTTTCTGCACCGACGCAATCGTTCGGCCGTGGAGCGGTACTGCCAGAACCGATGACGGCGGCCCACTCTTTGGATGCAGAAGCTCAAGCGACCCTCGAAACCTTGGGCGATCCCGAGCTGGTTCGACGTGCGTCGGCCGAGCACGACGCCGAGGCGTTCAGCGAACTGGTGCGGCGACACCAACCGAGGGTCTTCGGACTCTTGATGAGGTTGACCCGCGCCGACCGGATCCTTTCGGAAGACCTCACCCAGGAGACGTTTCTCCGAGCGTATCGTGGTCTCGAGGGCTTCGAAGGGCGGGCTCGGTTCTCGACCTGGGTTCACCGCATCGCCTATTTCGCCTACTTGAATCATCGGAACCGAGTCCCGCGCCAT
>Ga0315912_10000176_pt1 | contig 144548 bp, 116 predicted proteins | sample VfabasoilMG_FD_204469 | JGI IMG/M metagenome (GOLD analysis project Ga0315912, IMG submission 204469) | Garden soil microbial communities collected in Santa Monica, California, United States - V. faba soil | ecosystem: Environmental > Terrestrial > Soil > Garden | place: USA: California...
CTGGATAGCTACAACCAAAATCCCCGGCCGTTCGTCTGGACAAAGACAGCCGACCAAATCCTGAACTCGCTCAAGCGTTACTGCGAACGAATTACTGACTCGTCACACTAGCGTCAATAACATACCGGTGTTCGCGGCCGCGCTAGCCGCCGCCCACTTCCCTACAACAAATTGCCACCGCGGTACGGGGTTCAGTAGCAGCGGTTCCAACGAACCCCGCTCGCGCTCCCCGGCCGTCGAATCGCTTGCAATCGGCATTCCGGCCGTGAACAACGCCAGCACCAGAAACATCGGAATAAAGTTGAAGATCATCGCCGCGCGCTGCTGGGCCGTCGCCACTTCCAACTGTTCCACTTTCAAAGCGCTGACAATCACCGGGCTAACGCCCCGCGCCATCAACCGCATGCTGCCGGTCTCCGAACTGAAGTCGTTCAGCATCGAGTTCAACCGGGACACCTTCGACCGCGTCGACTGGCTGGTTACATCCGATACCACTTTGACCGGCGCAGGCCGCGATTCGCGGAACTTGGCCGCAAACTCCTTCTCAATCACAAGTACGAAATCCACCTTGCGGTCGCGAACGGCGGCTTCGGGATCCGCCGGTCCCGGCACTATCTCCACACCGCTCTGCTGCGTCAACCAATTGACCAGGATCGGCGCATGTTCCTGCCCCACTACTGGCACCTTGATCTCCTGCGCGCCCTTCTGCTGGCTGGCGATCTGGCTGAACATAAACCCGATCATCAATGGGCCGAACAGCGACCCCAGCAGCAGCGTGTAAAGCGCGCGCCGGTCGCGAAAGCCATCCACCCACTCCTTCCGCGCCACCACCCAGATCTTCTTCACGCCGCCTCTCCGTGCAAACCCACCAGGCTAACGAAGGCGTCCTCTAACGACGCCATCCCCGTCAGCTCCAACAGCTCCGCGGCCGTACCTTCAGCGACTACCTTCCCGCGGCCCATAACCACAATCCGGTCGCAGAGTGCCGAGACCTCCTGCATCACATGACTCGAAAACATCACGCACCGGCCCTCGGCGCGAAGATGCCGGATCAACTCACGAACGGCACGGGTACTCATCACGTCCAGCCCGTTCGTCGGCTCATCGAGCAGGATATTCTGCGGATCATGAACAATGGCCCGCGCCAGGGCCACCTTCGTTCGCTCACCATGTGAGAAGCCCGCCACGCGTCGATCGATAATCGAAGTCAGATCCAAGATCTCAATCAATTGCCCGATGCGCCGATCCAATTCCGCGCCGGCGATCCCATGCAAATCGCCGTAGTAGCGAATATGCTCGCGCGCGGTTAGCCGGGGATACAACCCCGAAATATCGGGCAGAACACCAATTCGCGACCGCGCCTCCAGCGGCCGCGCCGCGATGTCGATGCCGTCAATTTCGATTTTCCCGCCGACGGGTTTCATCAGCCCATAGATCATCCGGAGCGACGTCGTCTTTCCCGCCCCATTGGGCCCCAGCAATCCAGTAACGGCGCCGTCCGCTGCCGAAAACGACACCTGATCGACGGCAACAACGGAGCCGAACTCCTTATGCATATTCTGCGCGTCGATCATTGCAGCGGGTCCGGGCCGGATGGGCCTAAAACAAATGGCGGGCGCTTGACGGCGGCCACACAAGCCGTGTCCAGATTCGCCGCCGTTCCCTCATTCAAAAACTGCGCCATCAGCTTCGGCACGCAACCGCTGCCGGCCGCGCCATGTCCGGTCGCGGGCACCGTAATGTGCCTCGCATTCTTCCATGCGGACGCCGTTTGCTCGCCCCATGACGGTGGCGTCACCGGGTCCAATTCGCCCGAGAGTATCAGAGTCGGCAAATCGATGGGAGTGTTCGTGAAATACTCATCCTCCACCTTTGCCTTCGGCCAGTACTCGCAGACCTTCAACCGCCATTCGGCCATCTCCGCTCCCGCAAACGTATTCTTCGTTTCCCGCTCGATAGATCCGGGTTCAATCCGCGAAGCATCCTCGGCGCAAACCACGGAAAAATGCATCCCTTGCGCGATACTGGACGCGCCCGGATCAAATGCCGAGCCGAGCGCGAAGAACCCGGTAAAGTCGCCCTGCTCGGCCTTCTCAATCAACAGCGGCACCAGTGACGCCACCTTCGGCGAGTACAGCGTCGCGAACAGTATTCCGCCAAGCGTTAAACGCTTCACTTCGCCTTCCTTCACGGTTCCAGTTCGCGGATGCACGTAGCGGATCTTCTTCGCGGGCGCGCTAAGCAACTTATCCAACCGCTCGCGCAAGCGAGGGAATCGGTCGTTGCAGAGCTTATCCGCGGCGCAATCCCTCAATAGCAGCTCCAGCGCCCGCTGCGAATCGCGAGCCATATAGAGTGGAAGCCGCATATCGGTCGGCGCCACTCCGTCCAGAATCACCGCGCGGGTGTTAGACGTATACCGGCGCGCATAAACAATCGCCGCCCGCGTCCCATAGGACCCGCCGTAAAGGTTGATTTTCCCGTATCCCAAATACCTGCGCACATCCTCCAGATCGTCCATTGCGATCGTCGTCGTGTACTTCGTCAGGTCCGCCTTGGCCTTCAATTGTTCGGCGCAAGCACGGAGCCGCTCCACCATCTGCCGCTCGTTCTCATCCTCATCTTCCTTCTCCGGTTTGCACTCCAGCGGGTTCGACTTTCCCGTTCCACGCTGATCCACGAACACCAGATCCCGGTCCGCCCCAATCCGCCGCATCAAGTCGCGCCCCAGCCTGGCGATATCGGCCGCTCCCTGACCCGGCCCTCCCGCCAGAAAGAATAGCGGGTCCTTGGCCGCCTGACGCTTCAGTGCCGGAAACACAATGATTTTAAGCGCAATCTTGCGTCCCGCTTTCGCTTCGCGGTCTTCGAACACATCGAGCGTTCCGCAATAGCCGTCCGTCGGGCCCTGTTCATGCTTGCACGGCTGCAACAGGTCGATGGCCTGCCGCTCCTGCAGACTGGCGCAGGACGACAAACAGACCAGGGCGGCAAGCAGCGGCAGTCGCATTTATTTTGTCAGGTAGCGTTTCATCCGCTCCACGGCTTCCATCAAGTTCTCCAGCGAATTAGCATACGAGAAACGGAGGAATCCGGTTCCAAATTCGCCGAACGCCGCGCCGTTCAGGCAGGCAACCCCGGCCTCGTACAGCAGATCATCGGCGAGCTGTTTCGAGGGACGTCCCGTGCCCTCCACATTGGGGAACGCGTAAAATGCGCCCTGCGGAACCTGACAGCGGAACCCGGGAATCGTGTTGAGCCCCGCGATAAAGGCGTCGCGTCGTTTCTTGAACTCGTCCACCATCGCGAACGCTGCGTCCTGCGGTCCGGTCAGCGCCGCCAACCCCGCCCGCTGCACCATGCTCGCGGTACACGAATTGGAGTTCACCATCAACTTGTTCACCGGGTCCACCAGCCAGGTCGGCATCACGCCGTATCCCAGGCGCCAGCCGGTCATGGCATAAATCTTCGAGAAGCCGTCGAGAATAATAGTCTTCTCCAGCATCCCCGGCAGCGAGGCGATCGACATCGGCTTCTCGTCGAAGTAGATCCGGTTGTAGATCTCATCGCTCAAGACAATCAGATCGCGGTCGCGCACCATATCGGCGATCGCCACAATATCGGCCGCAGGAATCACGCCGCCGGTCGGATTCTGCGGCGAGTTCAGGATTACCATCTTCGTCTTATCCGTCAGGCTGTCCTTAAACCGGTTAAGATCGAAGCTGAACCCCCGCTCCTCTATCAGCGGCATCGGCACCGGCGTCGCGCCCAGGAACCGGATCATCGACTCATAAATCGGAAAGCCCGGGTTTGGATAGATCACCTCATCGCCGACATCCAGCAGGGCCATCATCGGGAAAAAGATAATCGGCTTCCCGCCCGGCACCACGCAAACATGTTCGGGGCCGGTTTTGATTCCACGCGTTTCGTTGATGTGGTTCGCGATCGCCTGCCGGAAGTCCGGGAAGCCCTGCGTCGGACCGTAGTGCGTCCACCCTTCGTCCAACGCCGTCTTCGCGGCGGCGATAACATGCGGCGGCGTTTCGAAATCGGGTTCGCCGATCTCCAAATGCACGATGTTCTTCCCTTGCGCTTCCAGGGCGCGGGCCTTCACCAGGACTTCGAAGGCGGTTTCGATGAGGATGCGATCCATCCGCGAGGCGAGTTTCATTGTTGATCCAGCTTTACATTGTCTACAATTTTCAGCGGCTTAGCAGCGTCACCACGCTTGTCGCGCCCGAACCGCCCAGGTTTTGCGCAAGCCCGATATCGGCTTTTGCCACCTGCCATCCCGTTGCTTCGCCACGCAACTGCAATCCCACATCGGCAATCTGCGCAACCCCCGTCGCTCCCACCGGATGTCCTTTGCTCTTCAATCCTCCGCTACGGTTGATGGGAATCGGTTGCGCCACGCTCCATGGTCCGCCGTCGCCCTTTTTGCAAAAGCCCAGCTCCTCGACGGCGAGAATCTCGGCGATGGTGAAGCAGTCATGCACCTCGGCGAAGTCGACATCGGCGGGCGTCAGCCTCGCCATCGCGAACGCCTTCTTCGCGGCCGATTCAATCGACGGCAGATGCGTGATCTCCGCCTTCTCTCGCAGTCCAACGTGATCGGAAGTCTGCGCGCAGCCCAACACCCTCACCCGCCCTTGCCGCGAGGAAAGGATCACCGCCGCCGCCCCATCGCTCACCAATGAACAGTCGAATAGCGTTAGCGGTTCCGCGATCACCTTCCCGGCGAGCGCCTGCTCCAGGGTGATCACCTTACGCAGATGGGCGTAAGGGTTGGTGGCGCCGTTGGCGTGATTCTTTACCGCCACTGCGGCCATCTGCTCCCGGGTTGTGCCGTAGAGTTCCATGTGCCGGCGCGCAATGGCGGCGAAGATCTCCGGGAATGTGCCATCGGCGGCCACGTCCCCGGCCATCGCCAGAATTTCGGCGACGCGCGGCGTCGCCTGGCACGTCATCTTTTCCACGCCGCACACAGCCACCGTCTCATAAATTCCGTGCCGCACCGCCTGCCAGGCAGCATGGAACGCGGCGCCCGAGGAAGCGCACGCCGCTTCGTATCGAGTCGCCGGAACTCCCACGATACCCGCGGCCGCCGAAACGTAGGGCGCCAGATGGCTTTGGCCGGTAAAGCTCGGTCCGGCGAAGTTTCCCAGGTAAAAAGCTTCCACGGCGTCCGGACCAATGCCGGCGTCGGAAAGCGCATTTTCAACGGATTCCGCGGCCAAGGAGCGAAGGTCGCGATCGGCAAAGGCGCCAAATCGCGTCTTCCCGATCCCCACAATGGCTACATCCTTCATATAATTCAGGATAGCCGCACCCGAGGCGGCCGGAATTTTCTTTGCACGCGGGAGAGGGTTTCGGCGTCACGCTTTAGTAGTGCGATGCTAACGGTGTACATGAGCGATCCGGCACGTCAAACGGCGGGCAACCTGGGACAGGATACGGCGGACTTGCAGAACCGCTTCATCCAGGAGCACATGCGCCGTGTGTTTCTGATCATCTACCGCATTGTGGGCAACGTCGCCGACGCGCAAGACCTTACGCAAGAAGCATTTATCAAGGTCCTCCAACGCAGCGAGCAGCTAAAAGACCCCGAAAAGGCCGCCCATTGGCTCTCCCGCATCGCTTCCAACACCGCCATCGATTTTCTTCGCCGCCATGGGCGCGTGAACTTTACCGAAATCGACTCCCTCGTTGAGCCCTTGGTCAGCGACCACGAATATAACCCCGAACAATCGCTCCTCCGGCGCGAACGCGCCGAACGGCTCGAAGACGGTCTGCGGCTCCTCACCGTCAAGGAACGTACGGCCCTTATCCTTCGGGACGTCGAAGATGTACCCGCCGAAGAGGTCGCCCGGCAGATGAACTGCTCCATGGCGACCGTCCGCAGCCACATCGCCAACGCCCGCATTAAGTTCCGCCGGTATCTGGAAAGGAAAAAGGCGTGAAACATCCCTCCGTTGAAAAATTGGCTCTCTACGACGGTGGCGAACTCTCCTGGCTGGACCACCTGATTCTCCGCCGCCACGTCACCGGTTGTGCACAGTGCCAGGCGGAAGTCGAGATGTTCCGCGGCGCGGCCGTTGCGGTTCGTGAAGAAACCGAAGAAATACCAGCCGGCGTGCAGTGGGACCGATTGGCGGCGGAGATGCGCGCCAATATCCGTGTGGGCATTGCCGCCTCCGATGCCATCAGCGCATACGGCAAACCGAACGACGCAGGCCCGGTCCAGGGCATGCCGTGGCGAATGGCCGTTCTTACTTTCGGCCTTGTGCTCATGGTCACGGTCGGCTATTGGCTGAATGCCGTTAAAAAGAGCGAGCAAATTGCGGCGATGCGGCCGCCGGATCCGGTCGTCGCCGAAGCCTCCGAGCGCGGCGTCGGGATGTCAGATGGCAGCAAGGAACTGGTGCTGCAGAGTCCGAAAACGAATGTGCGGGCGGCGATCGTAACCGTTAGCACCGTAGGCTCTGCCGGTGCCCGGTATGTGGACGAAGATACAGGCCAGATTACGGTGAACAATGTCTACGTGGAGTAAATTGCCGGTCGTTTTCGCCGCGAGCGTTGCTTGCCTGGCGCAGGAAGCGGGCGTCGATCTCCGCGGCGGCCTGAAGTTCAATCTGCCCAAGGACTCTCCCCTCGCGGTCGCCTCTCTCGACCTTGGACCATCAAAAGCCACGGTCCGCGGCGGAGCGGTCATGCTCGATCTCCATGCTTCTCTTCGCCTCCGCAACCTTAGCGGCAAGCGCGTGAAGGGCGTGACGCTTCTGCTACTGGCGCAGGACGTTTCGGCCGGCGGCAAGGGTTCCGTGGCCGCGCCGTCGCTCGACGTGGCCCCCGGCGACGATTTCCCCGTCCGTATCGACCTCCGCATGGTGCGCCCTATGTCCACGGGCGCCGAACCGCTGGTCCAGATCCTGCTCGATGGCGTTCTGTTCGACGATCTCAGCTTCTTCGGTGAGAACCGGCTCAACTCCAGGCGGCAGCTCACGGTTTGGGAGCTCGAAGCCCGGCGCGACCGCAAGCACTTCCAGCAGCTTTTGGAAGCGCGCGGCCAGGAATCGCTCCAAAAGGAAATTCTTTCGGCGATGTCGCGTCAAAATGACCGCCCGCGCGTCGATGTCCAGGTAGTTCGCCGCGGCGCAATGCCGCGCGCCGCCAATGCGCCCGCCACCAACTACGAGATGGACCACGACGTGAAGTTCAGCTTCTTGCGAATGCCCGGCTCTCCGGTGGAGCTTATGGCCGGAGCCGCTCGCATCGCCGGCGATGAAGCCAAGGCGCCGCAGTTAGAAATTCGCAACCGGGACCAGAAGGCAATTCGCCACCTGGAGATCGGCCTCGCGTTGAAAGATACCAGCGGTCAGGAGTTCTTCGCCGCTACCGTTCCCTACGATGAACCGTTGGCCGGCAAAGGCACCGCCGCCCTTCGCGATTCCGCTACGCTGCGCGTCCGGCATACCGGCGGCTCCCGGCTGGTTCTTGAAGGCATGTCCGGGTTTGTCAACAACGTCGAATTTGCCGACGGCGCGTACTGGATCCCCTCGCGCACCGACATTGCCGAAGGCCAACTGATGAAGCTGGTCCCGCCATCTCCGGAGGAGCAGCGGCTGGTGCAACTCTATCGGAAGAAGGGTCTGCAGGCTCTTGTTGAAGAGTTGAAGAAATAGCTATTTCAGGCTGGCCTGCAGCCATTCCAGAAACCGTTGGGTCCACCCCGTCACCGGAAGCGGGCGCTCCCGCATGCCGAACCCATGGCCGCCCGTGGAATAGACGTGGAGTTCGGCCGACACGCCGGCCTTCTTTAAATCCAAGTAGTAGTTCACGCTAATGGCCGATGACAGCCGGTCGTCATCGGCGTGCACCAGAAAAGCCGGCGGCGTGTTCTTATCGATCTTCTTAGTCTCCGGCCGCACATTCGGATAGATCAGCGCCACGAAATCCGGCCTGCTTCCGGCGTCATAATGCATCGCTGTCAACGCCGCCAGCTCGCCCCCGGCCGAAAACCCCATCATCCCGATCTTCGCCGGGTTCAATTCCCAATCTTTGGCCCGCCCTCGAACAATCTCAATGGCCCGTCGCCCGTCGGCGCGAACCTGATTGTCCACTGTTATCGAACCGTCGGCGCCATCGGCCTTCGCCAGCCTGTACTTCAACACGAATGCCGCGATGCCATGTTTATTCAGCCATCGCGCCACGTCGTAACCCTCGTGATCGATCGCCAGATGGTGGTGCCCACCGCCGGGCGCAATCACGATGCCCACTCCGTTCGCCTTCGCCGCGCCCGGCAGAAAGACCGTCAGATTCGGATTGGGAACCGAAGCAATCCGCTCATTCTTAATCGTCTCCTCGCCCTTCACCCGCTCCGATTCCGGCCATAGAAAAATGACCTCGTTCGCGAACGCGGAAAGGCCCGCCAACAGCAGTAGCAACTTCATAATACAATCTCCCGGAAACAGCCCCGAACGTCCATCTCGTACTCTATCGTGACGATCGGCGGCCGCGAATAGTGCCATGTGATTCCATGAATTCCACCCTTGCCCAGCGGGCGAATAATCTCGCTGGCCAGGAACGAACAAACGGAATGAACGGTATAAACCTCAGTGGTAGTGACCTGTGCCCAATCCACTCCCAGCCCGTGCAGGCGCCCCGCCATCAGCCCCATGACGAACCGCGTCTTCTCCCGAAGTGCGTCATTGGATGTCTCGCCCTTCCGGACCACGTCCTCCGGCTTCAGCGACCCCTCCGGCAGCTCCCCCGCCCCCGCCACGATGAACGTCTTCTCCTTCCGCACGGTAGGCGCCGTGTAGCTGAACCCATACAGCGAGGGCACGGCCGGCGCTCCGATCTCCGGCGCGATATTCGTCCGCGCCACCGGGTTCAAATCATCCAGAAATATGTTCCAGCCCTTCAAGACTTCCACGTATCCGCCGTTGAACTCGCTGAAACCGGCGAAAGTGAACGGCTTCGGCGAGCGCAGTTCCATGGCGCATAGCGCCTGCGCAGGGCGCTTAATCGCCTGCAAGTGCGCCTTAACACGTTCAAAGCCCTGCGCGAGCGGCACTGGCTGCAAAAAGCGCGCGTGAACGATTTCATAGCCGCTCTCGGCCACTGCGCCGGCGGAATAGGGCGCAATGCCCTTCAGGAAGGAGTAGTTGCCTTTGGGATTGGGAAGAAGCATCAGGGGAGTCCGAATACGAAGATAGCCGATTGCGAGGCGATCGCGACATATTGCTTCCCATCTACCGCGTAGGAAATCGGCGATGTGATAATCCGCGCGCCGGTGTAGTAATGCCACAGGTACTTGCCTGTCTTGGAGTCCAGCGCAATCAGGTTCCCGTCATTGCTGGACGCAAACACCACGCCGCCCGCCGTCGCCACTACGCCCGTCGCCGACGAGCCGATTTGCAGCGGGAAATCCCATTTCCGAATCCCCGTCGTGGCCTCCAGCGCGCGCACCGACCCCGGCTCGCCAACTTTGGGATCCACCTCTACTCCGCCGCCCGTATAGCCCTCCCCCGGCACCGGACTCTTGGTCATCGACGTGTACATCGCACATGCTTCCCGCACGCTCACCAGAAAGAATCCCGTGGCCGGATCGTAGCTCGGTGAGCCCCAATTTGCGGATCCCGCCGCGTCCGGACATACATAGTTACCCTGCGGCGTCGGCGTCGTGTTCGGAAGAATTACTGCCCTTCCCTTGTCATCCAACCCGCTCGACCACGTCTGCTTCGCAAACGCGCGCCCGTCTAAAAACTCGCCCGTCACGCGGTCCAGGACGTAATAAAAAGCGTTGCGCTGCGCCGTAACCAGCAGCTTCCGCTTCTTCCCCTTCACCACGCCGTCAATTAACATCGGCGTCTCGTTCGCATCCCAGTCATGCACATCGTGCGGCGTGAATTGGAACCACCATTTCATCCTGCCCGTCTTGGCATCCAGCGCCAGCACCGAGCAGGAATACAAGTTGTCCCCGGCGCGAACCGTCCCGTCATAATCGGGTCCCGGATTTCCGGTTGCCCAAAAAATCGTATCGGTTTCGGCGTCAAATGTTCCCGTGGTCCACGTTGGAGAACCGCCGAAATCGGCCGAAGTTTCCGGATTCCATGTCTTTCGATTCGGGTCGCCCGGCTGCGGCGTCGAATGCGTCCGCCACAGCCGCTTCCCGGTCTTCGCGTCAAAGGCGTCCACCCATCCGGTGAGCGCGCACTCCCCCGACGTCACCCCGACGATGATCTTCCCATCGATCGCCAGCGGCGCATGAGTAATCGAGTAGCCCTTCGTGTAATCGCCCACCTCGACATCCCAGATCACGTTTCCCGACTTCGCATCCAGCGCCACCAGCCGCGTGTCCAATGTAGCCATATAAAGGCGGTCGCCCAGCACCGCCAGCCCGCGATTCGTCATCACTGTGCAATGGCTCGCCACCTTTGGCAACCGCCGCGTGTACTGCCAAAGCGCCCGTCCCGTGCGGGCGTCGATGGCCGTAGCATTATTCAGCGGTCCGGTGACGAACATCATTCCGTCCACCACAATGGGAGTCGTCTCCACCGTATTGCCGCCCAATTGATGGGTCCAGGTAGACTTCAAATTTGGCACGTTGGCCGGAGTTATCTGCTTTAGCCCGGAGTAGTGCCGGCCGTTGAAGTCGCCCCAATACGTCAGCCAGTTCTGTGGTTCCGCCGCGGCGTTCAGCAGGCGTTGGTAGGTCACATTGAAATCCGCCGCGGGCTTCCACTCCGCCTTGTCGTCGTACACAGGCGCGGCCTTCAACAGGAACCCGGCGATATCGTTCCGGTCCCCCGCGGGTAGATCCGGATGCGGCATCTCCTTCCTGGCCAGCGGCTTAGGCAACGTCCGCTTGTTGATCATGTGCCACTTCTGATTGGCGTCCAGGACCTGCATCGTGAAAGTGTCCTCGCTCTTCACAACGCCCGCCAAGCCAGCCCGAAGCTCGACCGTTTGAATCGGCTCACCCATTCGCGCAATCAGCGAAGCGGGCTTGAATCGCGCCCGTGCCTGCGTCAGGTCCGGTCCATACACGCCGCCGGTACCGGCGAACATGTGGCAGCCGGAGCACTTCGCCGTACCATAAAACAACGCCCGCCCCTTGGCCTCGTCCCCAGTCGGCCTCTCCTCCGGCTTCGCGCTCAGCGACTGCAAAAAAATGACAATGGCGCCCGCTTCGCTCTCCGGCATCGGAATCGCCGGCATCTGTGTTCCCGGGATGCCCTTGGTGATGTTGCGCACCAGATCGGCCGTCGAACCGCCATGCTTCCAGTTGCCGGTCGTCAAGTCCGGCGCCCGCCCGCCTTTGGCCGTATCGCCATGGCAGGCCGAACAGTTCCGCACAAACAGTTGCCGCCCTTCGCGAATGGCCTCCGGGTGTTGGGCAAATACTCCGATGGCGCAGGCGGCAATGAGAATCGCAGTTTTCATTGCCTTTCATGAAATCACATTCGCGAAGCGGGTTTAGTTCTAGCCTCTGTAATCGCCAGCGTCGCGACCGCAACATCATCGGTCAAATTGGGCTCAATCCTCGACGATGGACGCGATCGGCCGCGGACATGCGGCTCGACTATCCGTTAAAGCTGCCTGCGTCATTCATTCGAGACCGTGGCACGGTTTACCTTTATGGGATGCACGGTGTGGTCGATTGGTTCGCAATCACAAGGCATCAGCGAATTCGTGCAAGACCAAAATTGGCGGCGAGTTTATTGAGCTCCGCTCTGACGGTGTTCCACTCTGACTCTGCATCACCACCCATGTTCCAGCTTTTCATCGCTCGATTGATGTCGTTGGCCAATGCCAACGCCGCCTGTACGTGCGCGCGTGTTTTGCTCATGTCGTGGTCCTTGTTCCAGGAATCGCCGACTTTGTCCATCTGGTTCTCTAACCGGCTGGCATTCTCGTTCAACTGAGCTTCCCGCCCTTGTCCGGCCCGAACGTTGTCGCGGCCTAAGGCGCGGTCGAGCGTCTTCTTGAATTTGTTGGTACGCTGCTCGCAGTCGTTTATGATGCGAGTGGTGGCTTCAATGTTGCCACCGGCATGTCGAGGTTGTGCGCTTGATAGGGCAGCGATCAAGGCCAATGCAAGTGCAAGTCTCGTAATCAATATCATTCTGGATGTTCTCCTTTCGTTCCCACTTGCAGCAACCGCCGGCGCTGCTCGTGAACGTACTGCCTTCACTATGCGCGCTAAATTCGCTTGGCGATATTGGACGTTAGGCCAAGTCCGCTCCGCGAATAAATTGGCCGGCCGTATGGTGCGCCCGCGTTGCCCACCGCTCGCATTGCGAAACCGGCCGCGCCAGTTGAACCCTTGCAGAAATTGGCGGAGGTAAGCTCTACGATTTCCTGGCCAACCCGGCAGCGAAACGAGCCACGTCGATCAGCGCACGTTCATGCGTGCCATCGCCCACAACGCCATGGGCCCATTCCGCGGAAACCCGAAACAGCAGCCTTTTGGGCGTCTGCTCAATCACCTCGGCGCGGAAAGTAACATGTGCTCCGATGGGCGCCGCCGACAGGTGCCGGATATTTACCGCCGTGCCCACCGTGTCCCAACCCTCGGGCACAAAGGGCTTGGCGGCATCTCGCGAAGTGCGCTCCATCCACAGAATCATCCACGGCGTTCCCAGCACCCGCGCTCCGGCGTGGCCCAGGAAGGATACGGCGGTCGAATCGTCCACCACGATCGACTCCTCGTGCTTCAATCCAATCAAGTCCCGCATCACTTGCCTCCGAACACCCGTTGAATCTCGTCTTTCTGATCCCCCGTCAATAGCCGCAGCTTCTCGTTTCGCGAAAGGAAGTAGAGCTTGCACGTCTCTTCCAATTCCTCGGCACGGTCCACCGCCTCGTTCATCGTCCGCCCCAGCGCCACCAGTCCGTGATTTCGCAGCAGCAGGCAATTGGACTTCTCCGCCGCCGCGCCAATTACCACCGCCAGATTCTCCGACCCCGGGCGGCAGTACGGCACTACCGCCAGCGGCGCCACCCGCATCAAATAGTAAGGAGTGAAGACCGGCAGCGGCTGCTCTTCGTCCAAGTCGTCCAGGCAGGAAAGCAGCACGGACCACGTCGAGTGCAAATGAACCAGCGCTTGGCCGCTCGATGCGGCGTAAGCGGCCAAATGAAAGGGAAACTCTTTGGACGGCTTATTCCCGTTCTGAGGGACGCCCCGGCTGTCGATCGCCGCCAGCGAATCGACGGTCGTATGCCGTAGCGATTGGCCGGTCGGCGTGATCCAGACCGTATCGCCATCGCGAACGCTCAGGTTGCCCGTGGAGCCGAATGCGTACCCGCGCGCATGAAAACTCACCGCGGCGTCGCAAAGGGCGTCCAGTTCCGAAAAGGTTGACATGTCAAGTATTCTCCAGGGCATTGCGGAAAAAATCCGCGCTGCCGAAGTTGCCCGATTTCAAGACCATCGTCAGGGGCGGCCCGCCCACCGGGCGAATGGCCGGCACTCCCGAATCAATGCTCCGCAGGACTTCCGCTGCTTCTACGCCGAGCGCTGCGGTCACTGCGCCCGATGTCTCTCCGCCGGCCACGATTAACCGCGTAATTTCATCGGCCAGCGTGGCCGCTATTACGCCGAACATCGTCTCCAACTCCTCGGCGACGATCCGCGCGTCCAGCCCGGTGGCCTCCCGCTCCTCGGCGGTGGCGGAAGAACGGATCACGGCGTAGCCCTGCTCCCGGATCTGTCGCCTCGCTGCTTTCAAAACACGGCCGGTCTCGGCGTCCGGATCATCCATCAGCGCCTTGGCGTCAATGCTGGCCTGCCGTCCGCCCAGTGCCTCTAGCTGCGACAGCGTCGCCGCCGAACAACTCCCGGCAAGAATCAGCCCCGCGCCTTGGGTCCGTCGATCCTCCGCTGGCTCGCGGGCGTCCAGCCATCCCAGCCTCTTCCAGACGCCCGGGAGCGCAATTCCCATTCCGCTGCCGCCCGTCAGCAGCGCCATCCCTGCGAACGCCTCGGCCAACGCATCCAGATCGTCGCCGGCAATCACATCAGCCAAGGCAATCTCGATGCCCTCGGTTTGCAGCCTCCGCGCTTCGGCAGCGAGGTCCCCAGCCACCGCCCGTAAACGCAGCAGGCCGACGCGGCTTGGAGTTTGCCGCGCCAGCCACCGGACAAGATTCGAGTCCGTCATGGGATTGAGCGGATGCTTCCGCATTGGCGACTCATGCAGCGGAACACCATGGACGAACAGATGCCCCTCGTACTGCGTGCGCCCGTTCACCGGCAACGCGGGAATGGCCAGCGTGAATGGCTCGCCCATCTCGTTCAGCAGCGCGTCGGCCACCGGGCCGATATTTCCCTTCGGCGTGGAGTCGAACGTGGAGCAGTACTTAAAGTAGGTTTGCCGCGGCGCATGCGCCTGCAGCCGTTTGAATGCATCCACCGACAGCCGGACGGCGTCGGCCGGAGCCACCGACCGCGATTTCAAACAGACCACCGCGGCATCGTATCCCGGCGGCACGGTGCCGTCCCCGAAAACCAGCACGGTACTCGCGCCCTGGCCGTGCAACATGCCGGCCATATCCGTTCCGCCCGTAAAATCGTCCGCAATAACGCCTTGGATCACTTTGGCAAGTATAATGACAGATTCAGTGGCTACGATTTACGACGTCGCAAAACTAGCCCGCGTCTCCACCTATACCGTCTCGTGTGTGGTGAACAAGTCCGCGTTCGTCAGCCCGGAATTAACTGAACGTGTTCAAAACGCGGTTCGAAAACTGGATTACACGCCCAACGCCGTTGCCCGCAGCTTGCAAACGCGGATCACGAAGACGCTTGGAATGCTGATCCCGGATATCGCCAATCCCTTTTACGCCCGCGTCGTCCGCGGCGTCGAGGACCGCTTGTCCAAGGACGGCTACTCCCTCCTGTTGGGCAACACCTATAACTCGAATGACACCCAATCCCGGTATTTGACGCTTTTCCGCGGCCGGCAAGTGGATGCGCTGCTGTTATTTATGACGGCCGGCGGCGAAGAGGCGGTAGAGAAATTGGTATTGGAAAAACGGCCGGTCGTCTGCGTCGGGCGTGTCCCGCAGACTTTCGACTGCGACTCTGTCAGCGCCGACAACATCAAAGGCACGCGCATGGCCGTCGAGCATCTCATTGCGAAGGGCCACAAACGGATCGGCGTTATCACCGGCGAACTGGCCCTATCGGCCGGCATGGATCGCGTCGAAGGATGGCGGGCGGCCTTGGCGGCGAACAATTTAAAGGCCGACAACGCGCTGGTGGAAGCCGGCGACTGGTCGGAATCGTCCGGCTATGAGGGCGCCACGCGGATGTTGCGCCTAAAGTCGCCTCCAACGGCGATATTCGCCGCAAACTTCCTGATCATGACCGGTATCCTCCGGGCATTGCAAAGCCGGAAGAGCGCCGGCGCGGCTCCCGTGGAAGTCGCCAGTTCCGACGATTCCGATTGGCTCGACGTCTTCACGCCGGCGATTACCACCGTCGCCCAGCCCAGTTATGAGATGGGAGTTCATGCCGCCGATCTCGCCTTGGCCCGTTTGGCCGACAAGTCTTGCCCTTTCAGCCGGATTGTTCTTCAGCCCTCCCTTCGAATTCGCCCATGACCCGAAACCGAATTGTTATTCGCGTCATCTAAACAGCCATAGGAATTGTCGATGAGAGATTCAGGCTGTTACAGTAGAATTGCGTCACCACTTGTTCGAGGACTTCGTTGAATCGTTTAACTTCGCTGCTGCTTGTCGTCTCCGCCGTACCGCTCTCCGCGGACGCGGTACCGCCCGACAACGCAAATCAGATCAGTCAGCAGATTCTTGGCCGCTATTTCGCCGGCGCCAATTCGCTCACGCCGAAGACACGCGGCGTGAAAATGGACATGCATTTCTCGGCGAGAATCCCCAAACTGAAGAAAGACGGCGTCATGCTCGCCAAGCGGATCGTCTCCTCGCTGGGCAAAATCAGCTTCGTGGTGAAGTCGTTTACCGGCGACAATTCGGTTAAGACCTACGTGATTACGAAGTACATGGCGGGCGAAGCCGATCTGGCAGAAAACACCCTCGACTCCGGCATCAATCCAAAGAACTACAAGTTCAAGTTCAAGCGGCTGGAGTCTTATAACGGCCGGCAAGTGCACGTGTATGAGCTCAATCCCCGCAAGAAGCAACTCGGGCTGTTCAAAGGGGAACTCTGGATCGACGATGAGACCGCCCTTCCGGTTCGCGAAACGGGCAGCCTGGTCAAGAGCCCGTCGGTTTTCCTGAAAAAGGTGAACTTTACGCGGACCTATGTGGTTTATAACGGCGCCGCACTACCAGAACATGTTGAGAGTACCGTGGAAACCCGAATTGCCGGTAAGGCCGAGATCGATATCCACTACACCAATTTCTGCGCCGAATCGGGCAACCCTCATCCGACGCCCTAGCCGGAGTAAACTCTTGAGATGCGCGCAAACGCGGTCAAGCAAGCCCTCAAAGAGGGAAAGACCGTTCTAGGAACCTCGTACGGACAACTCCGTGACACCGAAATCGCCCGGATTCTAAAGGCAGCAGGCTTCGATTACGTCTATTTGGACGGCGAACACGGCGGGTTCGGCATCGAGACGATTCAGGATATCTGCCGTACCGCCGGCCTTTGCGGACTCACGGTTTTCACGCGCGTGGCCGACATGGAGTATGAACTCATCGCCCGCGCCCTGGACTGCGGCTCCGATGGGATTATTTTCCCGCGCGTCGAATCCCCGGAATTGCTTGGGAGAGCCGTTTCCTGGTGTAAATTTCCGCCCGAGGGAATCCGTGGATTTGGACTTACGGTGATGCAGTCCGACTATCAGCCTGCAACGATTCCACAGATGATCGCCCACCGCAACGAGAACGGAATGGTCATTCTCCAAATCGAGACCGTAAAGGCGCTGGAAGCGCGCGAAGAGTTGCTCAGCGTTAAAGGGCTGGACGTGGTCATGATCGGCCCCGTTGATCTTTCGATTTCCCTCGGCGTTCCCGGTGATTTCGAACATCCCCGCTTCATTGAGGCGATCGACCAGATTCGGGATACGTGTGTTGCCAAAGGCATCGTTCCCGGAATTCAGTGCCGGGGTGTGGCGCTTTCCAAGTTTTGCCGGGACCGCGGTTTTCGTTTCCTTGGAACTTCCAATGAATGGAATCTGCTGCTGGAAAAGGCCCGAGAGACGGTAGCGGCCCTTCGATGAATAGGAGTTGATGCATGTTAACTGAACGCCCGGCCTGGAAGGCCCTGGAAGCCCACTTCCCCGAAATCCGCGATGCCCATCTTCGGGACCTGTTCGCCGGCGATGCCGGCCGCGGAACGCGCCTGACCGCCGAAGCCGCCGGGCTTTTTCTCGATTTCTCGAAGAATCGCGTTACCGACAAAACAATTTCCTTGCTGGTGGCCCTGGCTGAAGAGTCCGGCCTGCGTGCGCGCATAGAAGCCATGTTCACTGGTGAAAGGATCAATATCACCGAGAATCGGGCTGTATTGCACACAGCGCTGCGCGCGCCGCGCGGCGCTTCCATTATGGTGAACGGGGAAAACGTCGTTCCGGGCGTCCATGAAGTTCTGGACAAAATGGCGGAGTTCGCCGACCGCGTCCGTTCCGGCGAATGGACCGGCCACACGGGAAAACGCATCAAAAATGTCGTAAACATCGGCATCGGCGGATCCGATCTGGGGCCGGTGATGGCCTTCGAAGCCCTGAAACACTACAGCGACCGGAATCTGAACTTCCGATTCATCTCCAACGTCGACGGAACTGACTTCGCCGAAGCCGTAATCGATTTGGACCCTGCAGAAACATTATTTATCGTTTCGTCCAAAACGTTCACAACCATCGAAACCATGACGAACGCCAACAGCGCCCGGGCATGGTCGGTGGCCGGCCTGGGGGGCGATCCGAAGTCGGTCGCGAAACATTTTGTGGCCGTTTCGACTAATACCGAAAAGGTATCAGCCTTCGGGATTGACACCGCAAATGTCTTTGGCTTTTGGGACTGGGTGGGTGGCCGCTATTCAATGGAGTCGGCGATCGGTTTATCGTCAATGATTGCTATTGGGCCGGAGAACTTTCGTGCGATGCTCGCCGGCTTCCACGAAATGGATGAGCACTTCCGGACGGCGCCGTTTGAAAAAAACCTTCCTGCGCTTTTGGGATTGCTGGGCATTTGGTACGGAAACTTTTTCGATGCCGCTACGGTCGCGGTTTTACCGTACGAGCAGTATTTAAAGCGGTTCCCGGCGTATTTGCAGCAATTGACGATGGAGAGCAATGGAAAATACATCACACTCGAAGGCAAGCGCGTCAATTACCAGACTGGCGTCGTCTATTGGGGCGAGCCGGGAACGAACGGCCAGCATTCTTTTTATCAATTGATCCATCAGGGGACGCGCATGATTCCGTGCGATTTCATTGCGTTCGGGCAAACCCTCAACCCTGTCGGCCGCCATCACGATATATTGATCGCGAACGTTTTGGCCCAGGCCGAAGCGCTGGCATTCGGCAAAACGGCTGAGGAAGTCCGGTCAGAAGGGACCGCGGACTGGCTGGTTCCGCACCGCGTTTTCGAAGGTAACCGTCCGTCCAATATGATTCTGGCCGAGAAGCTCGACCCGGCCATGCTGGGAAAATTAGTCGCGCTCTACGAGCATGCCGTGTTCACACAGGGAATTTTGTGGAACATCGATTCGTTCGATCAATGGGGCGTCGAACTTGGGAAAGTTCTCGCGAACCGCATGATCCCGGAACTGGAGAGCGAAGCCGAGCCCGACCTCGCTCACGACAGTTCCACTAATAACCTGATCGGCCGTTACCGCGCCTTGAAGCGCCGCTCCCTGCCATAAAGCCTAGAACGCCCGCAAATGCGGCGGCGGCAGCAATGCAGGCGCCGGGATGGCGGAATAACATCTTCCGGACGTCCTCCATCATCGAGCAGGATTCGGCGGAAGGTTCCAGATAGGACGCGGCCTTAGCGAGCCCGCGGCCGGTGGTTTCGGCAATGGAGTCAATGGCATCGCCTCCCTTTGCTCCGGCATTGCGGACGGTGTTGGCCGCGCTGTGAAGCGCCTCTTCGGAAGTGGTTCCTGCATTGCCGACCACCTGGGATGCGGTTCGGCGGGCGTCTTGGACTTTTTCAATGACGTTTGTGGGGTTCATTATTTTCTCCGGTTGATTCAATCCGATTAGGACTTGTTGGTTACAAGCAGGACGACTCCGCCCAGGAGAGCCAATCCACCGACAATGGGTGGTACCGGCAATCTGTGCTTTTTGTCCCGCGTAGCTTCAATGGGCCCCAGATCGACGACCTTTTCCTTAGTCGTAAACGTGAGTCCGCCGTACGCGACGCCAAGCAACCCGAATACGATCAACACAATTCCAATGGTCTTGTTCATGGCTTAGCTCTCCGCAGATGCCGTAGCAGTTTGCGTGCCAAATCACTTGTAGAAAGAGACGATTCCGATGCCGTCCCTAACCCTCCCGTTTTCATCGGGTTCGGCGCCGAGGGAAATGATGCCGGTGTAAGCCGGGCGCAATTGGAACCGGGCGATTACATACGACTGGGCAAGAGCGGCGCGCCGGCGGCCGGTCAAGTACTGCTGGGATGGCGGTCCGGCCGAAGCAAATCCCTCCAGCATCAGCGGCCCGTTGCGGGGATACTTGAGGATTTCGGTTAACGCCGCATCCAAGCGCGCTTTGCCCGCCGGGCTGAGCGTTTCCACGCCTTTGCCGTCTTTGCTGAAGAGTTCGGCGCTTTCCAGGTAAATGCGGTGCTTTTTGAATCCCTTGCCGAAAGAGGGGTCCCTGTAGTCGGGCTCGGTCATCCCATCGAGATCGTAGAAGCCGCGGCGCTTGAAGAAGCCGCGGAAGAAGAAGTTCCGCTTGAGCGCCTCCGTGTCATCCGAGAGGTCGGCCATGGCTTCGTTGGCATTGGCGAGAGTGCGCTGAAGGTTTTCGGCGACGCCGCCCTCTCCGGAGGCCGATTCAAACTTCTCGACCGCGTCCTTCACACGCGCGGTTATTTCCTGCATGTGCCGGATGGTTTTCTGGACTTCGGGAACGATCTCGCTGTCTTCAACCTTCTTGGCTATTTTCTTCGCGCTTTCTGAAGTATCCCGAATATTTTCCACTGTTTTTTCGGTCGAGTTGGCGCTGCGCTTGATGCTGGCGTAGAGTTCCTTGTCCTTAAAGAGCTGGCCTACGGTGCCTTCCCCGGCCTGCACCCCTTCCACGATTTCTTTGAGGTTATCGCCGATCTTGTCCGCCGATGCCATAATGCGCTTCACATGGGGAGTGGATTCCTTCAGAATGTGGTTGGCCGATTTTGCCACGCCTTCAATCTGATCGAGCGTGCTCACCAACTGGTCCTTGACGCCGGCCATGATGCCGTTGGCCTGTTTGACTACGTCACTGATCTGGTCCATCAGGTCGCCCCAATCGAAGGGTTCCTTGGCCAGGATCATGCCCTTATCCTGCGCCATCGGCGATTCGAAGGTGCCGGCGCCGATCTGCAGGAATTTGTTGCCGAGCAGGCCATCGGTTTGAATCGTGGCGACCGAGTCCTGCCGAACCATCGGATGCAGTTTCTCGATGACGCGCAGATGCACGCGGAACTTGCCGTCTGGACGCGAGGGAACATCGATTCGCTGCACGGTGCCGGCATCCATGCCGTTGACGCGTACCTTTCCGCCCTTCTGAACGCCCGTAATCTTGGAGAACTCGGCATGGACTTCGAACGCCTTGGTGAACATCTGATTGCTGTTGCCGATGAGGAAAAGCCCCACTCCAAACAACAACAGGCATCCTCCGACAAATACGCCGACGATCAGTTTCTTTGCGTTCTCCATGATTATCCGCCCTGCTGCGAAGTCATGAAAGTGCGAACCATTTCATGCTCACTTTGTTCGAGTTCCTCGGCCGTGCCCTCTGCCAACAGGCGGCCGTCATGGAGGACGGCCAGGCGGTCCGCAATGCGCTTGGCGCTCGGGATGTTGTGGGTAACGACCACGAGGGTCGTTTGTTGTTTCGTCTTGATGTCGATGAGGAGTTGGTCGATTTCCTGTGCGGTGATCGGATCCAGTCCGGCGCTTGGCTCATCGATCAGGAGGATCGCGGGTTCCATGGCGAGCGCCCGGGCGAGGCCGGCCCGCTTCCGCATACCGCCGGAAAGGTCGGCGGGCATGCTGTCGTACTCCTTACCGAGTCCGACCCTTTCGAGGATTTTGCCTGCCTGGTCGCGGACTTCGGCATCCGTCTTTTTGGTATGGCGCCGGAGAGGGAATGCCACGTTTTCACCGACGGAAATGGAGTCAAACAGGGCGGCACTTTGAAAGAGAAAACCCATGTGTTTCCGAGTTTCGGAAAGTTCGCCGCTCTCGAGCTTCGTGATGTCTTTTCCGTCCACGTTGACGGCGCCAGAGTCGACTTTGATGAGACCGCATATCAGTTTGAGCGTTACGCTTTTGCCCGTGCCGCTACGGCCCAACAGGGCGTACGCCTTACCCTTTTCGATTGACAAGGACACGTCCTGCAAAACTTTCTTCTGGCCGAAGGACTTGGAGACCTTATCGAGTTGGATGGCGGCACTCACGAACCGGTCTCCGGGTAAATGAGGAAGATAATCTTGACCAGAATTACGTTGCAGAGAATGAGAAAGATGGAGGACAGGACGACGCTTTGAGTGGACGCTCTTCCGACTCCCTCAGCGCCGCCGCTGGCGTTGTAGCCAAGGTAAGAGGATGTAGCACCGATGAGAAAGCCGAAGACCATGGTCTTCAGCGTGGGAGGAATATAGTCGGAAAACGCCAGGCCGCTAAAGGCCGTCCGGAAGTAGAAGTTGAACGACATACCGGATACCGTTGTCTCGGCAAAGAAGCCGCCGAAGATCCCGGCGAAATTCATCAACACGGTGAGCAGCGGCATACAGATGACGCAGACGGCCACACGTGTGACTACCAGATACTTCATGGAGTTCACGGCGAGCGATTCGAGCGCATCAATCTGTTCAGTGACGCGCATGCCGCCGAGTTCGGCGCCAATTCCGGCGCCGACACGGCCGGAGACGAGCAGGCCGGTGACCAGCGGCCCCGTCTCTTTAACGAGAGCAAAAGCGAGGGCGGTAGGAATCATCGATTCGGCGCCGAACCGCTCCAGCGTAGAACGTGAATGCATGGAGAGAACGGCGCCAACGGCAAGTCCGGAGAGTGTAATCAACGGCGCGGAACGCCAGCCGATTTCGAAGACCTGCTTCAAGATTTCGGTGAACTCGAGCGGACCTCGAAACGACTCACGAAAAATCCGGCCGATGAAAAGATTGAGGCCGCCAAACCACTCGATGGCCTTTTCCGCGCCGGACATGACACTGCTGGAGAGCGAACCCATGAAGAGGCGACCGGACTACAGAGTCGAGGTTGCCTTCTGATTCTTGACCTGCAGTGTGTTCACAACCTGTTTGACGTTGGGCACCGATGCCGCTACCTGTTCCGCGGCATTCCGCCGTACACTAGATTCCACTTCGCCCTTAAGTGTTACCACGGCGTTGGTCACTTCGTATTTGACGAGCTTGTCCATCCGGTTTTGTATGAGTGCCGCTTCCAGATTCTTTTCGATCCCTTCGTCGAGCGCGGAGTGAATGGCGCGGGCTTCCTTCTCGACGCCGACGGGGATTACGGCGATTTCAACGGCTAAAACCTGGCCGGCGGCATGGGGTTTGGCTAACAGTTCCGCTTCGGCCTTCTGCACTTCGGTCGTGACCTTACCGCCTAACGTGACAATCCCCTTTTCGCGGTCCTGCTTAACAGTTACATCCTTGAATCCAGCGGAATCCAACGACTTCCGGACGCTATCGACGACGTCAGGCGACTTCGTTGGGCCCGATGAACAACCTGCCAATCCTCCAGCGGTCAGTAGGACAGCCCATGCGGTGTAAGTCGCAAATATTTTCATTTTCGTGCCTCCTTTTGAGACCCGGCCACCCATATGTCGAGCAAGTCCCCTGCCAAACTGGCTGGTTTTCGTCACGGAACTGTCATAGGGTTTTCAAGAAGCTGTATCGGGTGGAGAACTAGGCTGGTGATCAATGCTTCCAGTTTTGATAAGAGCGTTCGCGCTCTCCCTTACATTGACGTTGAATTTATGGGCACAGGTAGACCGTGCGGCGTTGAACGGCACCGTCACCGACGGCAGTGGAGCCCGCCTAGCGGGCGCAACCGTTTCCGTAGAATCCGCGACAACGGGGTTCCGGCGCGAGTCGCTGTCCTCTGGTGTAGGCGCTTACCAACTAACAGGCTTGCCGGTTGGCGTTTATACCGTTTCCATCTCTAAATCCGGATTCAACACGGCCAAGTTCGAACAGGTTACGCTCGCGGTGGGACAGTCTCGAACGCTGGATACAGCGCTCAGTGTGGGCTCGGTAAATTCCGCGGTGGAAGTGATTGCAACAGCTACTCCGCTGGACCAAACCAGCGCCGAGATCGGAGCTGTGATTGGCGAACAGCAGATTAAGAACATTCCGTTGAACGGGCGGCACTGGGCCTCGCTAATGATGCTGGCGCCCGGTGCGGTAAACGTCGGCGAAGGCAACCAGAATTCGATCCGATTTTTCGGCCGCCCGCGCGACGACAACAACTGGACGTTTGATGGTGTGGACTCGACGGGAATAAAGGATCCCCGGCAGGAGGGGAATTTGCGGCTGGTGATTTCGACGGATTCGATTGCCGAATTCCGCGTGAACTCTCTTCCGTTTACGGCGGAAGGCGGAATTGGCGGCGGCGCGCAGATCAACCTGGTGTCGAAGACCGGCACCAACGAGTTCCATGGCTCGGCCTACGAATTCTTTCGTAATAGCGCGCTGGACGCGCGGCGTCCTTTCGACGGCGCCAACCCGCCGCCGTTCCGCTTGAACCAGTTCGGAGCAAACCTGGGCGGTCGTATCGTCAAAGACAAGACATTCTTCTTCGCGAACTGGGAGAGTCTGATGCAGCGCCTGACGATTTCGCGCGCGGACGGATTGGTTCCTTCGGCCTCCTTCCGCCAGCGCACGCCGGCGCCGCTGCAAAGCCTGATCAACAGCTACCCAATAGGCAATGCACCGGGGGCTACGCAGGATGTCAACCGGTTAATCGCCGAAACGCCGGAGCGCCGGAACGAGCACAGTGGCATGACTCGCATCGATCACCGAATCAACGACAAGCACAGCCTGTTCTTCCGCTTTGCGATGACCGACGGGCTGGTGAGCCAGATTCGCAATGGGCTGCTGGAAACTCGCGATTCTCATATCCGCCCGACGAACATGACCGCGCAATGGCAGCAGGTGTGGTCGCCGACGGCAGTGAATGAGGTCAAGTTGGGGTTCAACCGCTCCGCACTTACGCGGGTCGACGTCGGCCTGATTCCAGAAGGCGTGAGCATTCCCGGATTTACTTCCACGCAGCCGTCGACGTATATCATTGAGAAGCCGAATGCATACTCGGTAGTTGACAACTTTTCGTGGATCCGCGGCAGGCACACGATCAAGCTGGGCGGCGAGGTGCGCAGAATTCATATGAATGTCGGCAATGGGTCGGCGGCGAGTTCCGCATTCGCCAGCACGGACGCGTTTCTAAGAAATGTCGTAAACAGTGTTTCGATCGGCAGCCGCTTGGACACCGTAGGCGTTCGGCGAACCGTTACCGCTGCGTACTTACAGGACGAGATCAAGTTCAGCCCGGAACTGACACTGAACATCGGAATACGTTACGAGCACTACACGGTTTCGAACGAAGCCTACGGCCGGGGCCGCGTCTTCGATATCGTCCGGTGCCAGGGCTTCTGCCCCGCGGAAACGCAGTGGTTCTTCCCGGATAACGACAATATTGCTCCGCGAGTTTCGCTGGCGTGGTCCCCCAAGGGCTTGGGCGGCAAAACCGTCTTCCGGACCGGCTATGGCCGCTACTTCGGGCCGGGACAGAACGACGACGTGACGGCGGCGATCGACAGCCTGCCGGAAAACTTCTCACTGACCGCAGCCGACGCGCCGGGCCTGAGTTATCCGCTGGCCCCGTTCCTGGGCCAGCTTCGATCACAGGGGCAAACACCCCGCAGTGTGCAGCGCGATCGCAAGGAACCGGAGTCCCACATGTGGACGTTTTCCGTACAGCATCAGCTACCGGGCGCCTTTGTGATGCAGGCGGCGTACGTCGGCAACATAGGCCGCAATCAATTGACCCGCACTTACGTCAATACGCTTGACCCGGTTACGCGACGGCGGCCGTTAACGGCGTTCGGGCAGATTGACGAAAAGAGGTTCGATGGAATTGCGAACTTCAATGGCCTGCAGTCCTCTCTGACTCGCTCATTCTCCAAGGGACTGTTGATCCAGGCCCAATATATGTGGGGTCACGCGATCAGCGACAATGCGGGATCTGGCGAGGGCGGGCAGATTCAAAACGTCGCGTGCCGTGCATGCGACCGCGGCGATGCCGACTACGACATCCGCCATACTTTCACTGCGAATGGGGTCTATCAGCTTCCATTCGCTCGCACGCGTTGGTACGGCGGATGGGACCTGAGCGGACTCTTTACCACGCGCACCGGCACGCCGTTCTCGGTAACCATCTCTCGTACGGCAGCTACCGTTCCTTCCGGACAGACCCAGAATCAACGGGCCGATTACGTTGGCGGAGAAGTTTACGCCGCCAATAAGGGCCCGGCCCTCTGGCTAAATCCGGCTGCATTCGCCCTGCCGGCCGCCAACGCCTACGGCACTTCCGGGCGCAACGCGTATCGTGGTCCGGGCCTATGGCAAGCCGACGTAGGAATTTCCAAACGGTTCAAACTCGTTGAGCGGGTTAACCTGGACTTTAGAACCGAAGTGTTCAACCTCTTCAACAGGGCTCAATACGGTAACCCCGTAAACGCCCGAAATAGTTCTACCTTTGGAACGATCCTGACGACGGCGAACGATGGTGCAACCGGCACCGGCACATCGCGCCAACTGCAATTTATGCTCCGGCTGAATTTCTGATGAACTCCTTCCTGCTAACGGTTGGTTTGCTTTCGCAGATTGACGTGACGGCGTTGCGCGAAACGGCGTCCGAGCCGAATCAAACCGATGACCCGGCCATTTGGGTAAGCCGAAAGAATCCGGCAGAAGGCATGATTTTCGGGACCGTGAAGATGGCTGCGCCGGATGGGGCGATCGCCGTTTACCGGCTGGATGGCACGCGGCTAATGCGCATTCCAAACGTCGACCGGCCGAACAATATCGACGTGGCGTACGGGGTTCGGTTCGGATCGCGAACGATCGATATCGCCGTGGCCACGGAACGGAACAAGAGGCATCTTCGAGTATTCGAAGTTGTTCCCGGCGTGGGTTTGAAAGACGTTGGGGCCATTCCTGTATTTGAAGGGCAGGACGGCGCGGCGTCCCAACCGATGGGGATCGCCCTGTATACCCGTCGATCGGACAAGGCGCTGTTCGCCATTGTGAGCCGGAAAGCGGGCCCGAGTGGAAGTTACCTGTGGCAGTACCGGATCAACGAAAAACTGCAGGGGCAAAAAGTCCGGGAATTCGGACAGTTCAGCGGCTCCAAGGAGATTGAAGCCGTAGCCGTGGATCCCGAGCGGGAGCACGTTTACTACTCCGACGAGGGCGCCGGCATCCGGAAGTATCATGCCGACCCCACGCATGCCGATGCCGCCAAGGAAATCGCTCTGTTCGGGACAACAGGCTGGAAAGGCGACCGGGAGGGAATTGCCATTCACAAGGGCTACGTGGTGGCGACGGATCAGCAGAAAGGAAACAGCGAGTACCACGTATTCTCGCGGGACTCGTTGCATGAGGTGGGCGTGTTCCGGGTTGGCGCCGATACGACCGACGGAATCGATATTTCAAGTGCCGGCCTGTTCGTGGCAATGAACGATAACCGGCACAATTTTATTCTCGCGGAATGGAAGACCATCGTCGCGGCGCTGGGGTTGAGGCCTTAGATAATCCTTGTTGTCGACTCAATGCAGGTTGACGCGGCTCCGGACCTCGGCGGGAATCTGCTGCAATTGCGACTCCGTGAACTCTCTCATCATCGATTTCGGAGAAGTGTTGTTCTTCTGGGCTAGCATCACAAGGAACGCCCAGAGCACGTCGCCGGGCGTAAAGTTACAATGGCCATTCGCGAACACCGGAATTTGGGTCAGATTGCGGGAACCATACTGCAATGATTTGAAATAATAGCCGAATTCATGAGACCACGGCACCACTGGGTCCGCGGTGGTGTGAAGGGTGACCAGTGGAATCTGGGGCTTGCCGGTCGTCTCATATACCTTCATTGACTCCACGGCCGCGGAATCGGCTGCAAATCTTGGAATCTTAGCATTGAGTTCAAAGTCGTTCTGGGATCCGAGGTAAAACTTATAGCGATTCTCGAAAGGCTGACCGTTGAGTTTCGTCTTCGCATCATTGGTAGCCATGGCGCTATAACGGAGCGCATCGACGACGTTCTGATCAGTTACCGCGGGATCCGGCGCGGTGGGAACCTGGCTTACGTTCAGGAAACTTTGCCTTTTAGCCGCATTCGATGCCAGAGCCGTCTTGATAGCCGGTACATAAACGGTCTCCCAGTTGGTCCACACTTGCGGCGGAACATTGGTGACGTTTCCCGGAAGGACTTGCGGGAAGAAGTAGTCGAATAGAAGGCGAACGTCTCCGATGTAGTTGATCTGACCGCTGAAGCTCCCGATGGGACCGCAGGCCGCAATCGCGGCATCGTACGTGCCGGGGAACTTCTCCGCCGACAAGGCTGCGATAAGTCCGCCTTCTGAAACTCCGCCCAGAAAGGTGGCATAGGGTTTTCCGAACTGCGCGTTGAAGATCTGCGTGAGCTCTTTGAGATCCGCCTGCCCGTCGATGACAACGAGCCCATTGGTGCGATAACTTGTGGTGGCGAAGGCATAACCAAGAGCGGTGAACGAGCCGGGCAGCGAAGTGCCATCGGGCAGATTTAGTTGATCCTCCGGAATGGCGACGGGTTGATCGGGAGACACATAGCCGTGGGCAAACACGACCAATTGCCGGTTCCAGAAACCGGGCGGCATACAGATTCTGTACTTCGCACCGCCAGGCTGGGTACCGTCCGTACACGCCGCAAACAGCGTCGCTGAATGTAAACCGATTAACAGCGCGAGCGTTGCCGCATATCTCATGGGAATATAGTAGCGGATCACGAGGATACTGCAATACGATTCTCGCTAAAACGTCAATTGAGGCCACATCGGAATGCGGCCTCCTGTTTGTACTGATTCCGAGTATCAGAATGAATACTTCAGCGCGAACTGAATCTGGCGCAATTGGCTGGTGGAGCGAATGCGCCCGAAGCTGACGGCGGGAGTCTGATTCTGGCTGCCCCAGGCGGCGGAGGGACGACCCCAGGCGGGGTGGTTGGGTGCGTTGAACATCTCCATGCGGAACTGGAGGGTGTGGTTCTCCGCAAGCCGGAAATCCTTCATGGCGGAGAGGTCCAGATTCCAGGTAGACGGCGCAATCAGATTGTTACGGCTGCAGTTTCCGTACTCGCCGGCAACCACGTTGGTGAACGCTTCGCGAACGAAGTAGCGGTCCGAAGTGGGGGTGCTGGCGACGGGGCTAACGCCGGCGACGCAGTGCAGCCGGTTGGAGTGCGGGAAACCGGCGCCCATTCCAGCCGAATCCCAGGACTCGGTGACGATGGAGGTTCCGCTCTGCACGACGGCGATGGCGCTGGTCTGCCAGCCTCCAATGATCTGATTGGTGACACCGCCCTTGTCGGCAAAGCGCTGCCCTTTGCCAAAGGGAAGCGTGTAGAGCAGCGACGTGACGAAGCGGTGCGGAATGTTGTAGCCGGAAGGACCGTAGTCGCAGGAGCGGCAGCGCTGATTTTCGAGAGTGAAATCAGCTCCGGTTCCGCGAATGGCGCTGTTTTCGTCCAGCGCTCGCGACCATGTGTAGCTAATGAGAGCAGTGAGGTTGTTGGAATAACGCTGTGTGAACTTGCCGCTCAGCGCGTTGTAATTGGCGATGCCGGAGCCATTGAGGAATTGAATGCCGTGCCACTCGGGATACGGTTCGCGCGCATCGAATGCCGTAATGCCGGGAACCGGCGCGTTGGCATTTACCAGGAAAGCGACCTTGCGGGCCTGATTACCGGTGTAGCCGACTTCGAGCGTGGAGTTCTGCCCGATGGCGCGTTGGACATTCAGCAAATACTGCATTGTATATGTGGTCCGCAGATTGTGGTCTGCGCCCCAGGTGAGGCCCGGAGCGAAGGATACCGGCAGTTGGCTGGTGTTAATGAAGTTCTGGAAGGTGATGGTGGGAACGGCCTGCAGATCGATGGGCGGATTGGCGCGGCCGCCTGTGGCGCGGTTCATGTCGAAGATGGAGTTCTTGCTCTCCTGCGAGAAAAAGACACCGGCGCCGGCGCGAATGGACCACTTGTTGTTGGGGCTGTACGCGATGCCAAGGCGGGGCGCGTAGTTGTTGTAATCCGTATTGATGAGGCGGCTGCCGAGCCGGCCGTCGCGGGCCAACTGCACCGGTCCTGTGAACCGGAAGGAAAGCCCATCATAAAAATCTCCCGAGCCTGTGCGGACCAACACAGGATGTTTGTTACGGTCGGGTTCATTTGGCGTAGCGGGAAGCGCCTGGCGAAGATCGAAGTTGGGCTGAAGGCCGAACTTATCGAGCATGGGTTGCGCAAGCTCGTAGCGGAGACCCCAGTTGATGGTTAGTTTGGGAGTTACCTTCCAAGTGTCATCAATGTAGAGTCCGATTTCGTTATTGCGGAAATCTCCGCGGGCGAGAGCGACCGCGCTTTCCACGACGCTGAGCCAACCGAGCAGGAAGTCGGCGCCGTTGTAACCCCCTGCCAGTGTGTTGGCATTCGCGGTGAAAGAACCGTTGGAGGTAAACCGGGCCCGGGCAAACTCATTGCCGACTTGCAGGAACTGGTTGTAGCGCCAGTCGCCACCGAAGCGGAAAGTGTGCTTGCCGGCCACCCAGGAGAAGTTGTCAACGGCCTGGTAAACCTTGTTGTCGATAGAGAAAGGACCGTTGGCGTCGTTGCCGAAACTAGAAAGGGTACTGCCGGACAGCGAGATGTTCGGGACGCCCCAGGAGTTGGGATCGTCGACTTTCACCGGCGTGCCGAGTTTCTCATTGACGTTGGTGACGCCGGCAAGCTCCTGGCTGATGTTGTTGAAGATAGAGTTGTATCCGAAGCGGAACTCGTTCACCTTCGAGGAGGAGAAGGTACGGGTGTTGGCCACGACAATCTGACTAGCCTTGGTATAGAGTATGGTGCCATTCAGCTTTACGCCGGGCGTAACGGTGAGCTCGTCGGTCCAACTATAGCGGCCGAACCATTGCGATTGGGAGCTTTCGTTGAAGTCTATGCGGCCGGTGAATTGATCCTTATCAACGGGGGTTTTGGCGAGGTACTGATAGTTGCGGTTAGGCAGACCGGTCTGCGGAAGATTGGGCAGGGGCGCGAAGTCGGTAAGGAGATAAGTTGCTCCCGGGTTGAATCGGCTGGTGGGAATCTGGTTGTTGGCAAACGGCGTAGAAGTGACGGTGAAACCGGATCCCGATGGGTTCGGGGTGCGGACGCGGGTCATTGGATCCTGCAGCGGGGTGGGGACTACGGAAAAGTTACCGGCGCGCATTTCCGGTGTCATGGAAGTGAAGAAGTTTGTTGAAGTGGTGCGGGAGCGGAAGCCTTCGTAGTTGGCCATGAAGAACAGGCGGTCCCTGCCGTTGAAGATTTTCGGAATCCAGACCGGGCCGGCAAGAGTGCCGCCGTATTGGTTCTGGCGGTACGGGGCCTTAAGAGGCGCGGTTTGCGTGGGGCTTTCGGGATCTTTGAAGAAGTAGGGGCGGGCATCGAGTTTGTCGTTGCGGAGGAATTCGAACAAAGAGCCGTGGAACTGATTGGAGCCGCCTTTTGTGGATACATTGATCTGGCCCGCGGCGCGCCCGAATTCAGCGGGATAGATGCCGGTTTGGACTTTAAATTCCTGAAGCGCTTCGACGGAGGGAAGGACGATGTAGAGATTGAAATTGACGTCGGTGTTGGTGATGCCGTCGAGCGTGTAGTTGCTCCAGGCGGATCGGGCGCCGGCGACGGACATGGTTAGTTGCGACCGGGAACCGCCCTGGCGCCCGGCGGCTTGCGCGGCTTGGGCGAAGCCGTAGGTGACGTTGGGGCTGAGCGCGACGAGACTAAAGAAGTTGCGGCCGTTGAGGGGGAGATCGGTTATTCGTTTTTGTTCTACGACAGTGCCGACGGTGGCGTTCTCCGTTGTCAGCAACTGGGCGGAGGCGCTGACCTCCACGGTTTCACTGACCTGGCCGACTTCGAGGCCGAAATCGACACGGGCGGTTTGCTGAACCTGCAACTCGACGTTTGTGCGCACGGCGACTTTGAAGCCGGTCTTTTCCGCCTTGACTTCATAGATGCCGGGGACCAGGGCGGGAATGTTATAGATGCCTTCGTCATTTGTGGTAACGGTACGAATGCCGTTGGTGCCGGTGTTGCGAACTGTAACCGTGGCAGCCCCTACAGCAGCACCGGTCGAGTCCTTCACCTCACCGGTGAATGTTCCAAGGGTCTGGCTCGAAACAATTTGAGCGAATAGGATGGCCGCAAACAAGGGCCGGTGAATGGAAAAACGCATGGTTTCCTCCCCGAAGCTAAAAAGGCTGTAAAGCAGATTACAGGTTTCGCGATACGAAATCGCCTACCCATGGATAGGGTTGCGTGGATTCTATCACTATCGATGGGGGGCTATGCGAGCTGCCCAGGCGGCGCCGTAGTTAGTAAGTTGCACCACTCCGGGGTTGGCGAGATGCTCGGCGTCCCGGCCGAACGTGGCGCGGAAAATGCGGCCTTTCCCGATGGTTTGAATTGTCGTGTTGGTCGCTATGGCGTCGCCGGCGGGAAGGGTCCCCGAGCTATCGGCTTTTGTTTCGAAGGGTTGCACTGGTTTTAAAGATTGAACAACTTCTCGGCATAGACGCGGCTCCGGCGCACGTTTTCGTTGAAGGGACGCGTGATGACGGTGTCGTCATGATAGGCCAGTTCGACGACGACGAGCGGCTTTAGCTTCAGGCGGGCGACGGTTTTGGCGACGGCGGCATAATCGATGTCGCCTGGTTCAAAGGACTGCAACGGGGAGTTGTTGGTGCGGTTGCGCAGGTGTAGTTCGGTGACGCGCGGGCCGATTTCGTCGATGAATGCCGACGGGTTCATCTCCGAGCGGTAGACGAACTCGACGTCCATGCAAAAGGTGACGTTTTTCGGATCGGTGTGGGCGAGAATGTGGCGAACTTCGCGGGCTTTGTCGTTGAGTTCGACGCCGTGGTGATGGATGCGGAGTTGGAGATTCCGGGCGGCTAGCGCTTTGCCCATTTCGTTGATGGATCGGGCTTGAACGGCAAGTTCGCCGTCAGATTTCGCCGCGCCTTTGGGAAGGGTGTCCGGATTATGCACGACGGCCGTGCAACCGAACTCTTTGCAGAGAGCACCGACTTCGAGCGCGCGCGCGATGGACTTTTCGGCCAGCGCTTCCGTGTGCATGCCGCCGCCGACGTAGACCGAGGGCATGTTGAGTTTGTGGCGGCGAACGAGATGAAGAACGCGGTCCTGTAGTTGGGGCGTGAAATAAGTGGTGCTGAGCTCAATGTTGGTGTAGCCGCCGAACGGGGCCGTGGCGAACATCTCATCGAGCATCTCCGCCAACGGTTTTTTGGCGCGGCTGGCCATGTTGTACCAGATGTAGCCTTGGAAGGAGAGGCGGGAGCCGGCGGAATTGGCGCTAACAGAAGCGGCGAGCGCCGCGATGGCTTGGCGGCGATTCATAGTAGTTTGCGGGCGTAGGCGATCTGGCGGGCGACGTCGTCGTTGATGTCGCCTTCCTTTTCGTATTCGAAGGCGATGAGGCCGGCGAAGTTCATCTTCTTGAGCGCCGCCATAACCTCTTTGATTTTGCAGAGGCCGGTCCCCAAAGGCACATTGACTTCCGCGCCGGGCGCCTGGATGTCCTTCAAGTGGACGAGTTTTAAATGCGGGCCGAGCTTGCGAACGGCGTCCATGGGGTCATAGCCACAGGAGATGATGTGGCCAACATCCAGCGTGACTCCCATGGTTTTTGAACGGCCCTGGAGGGCTTTCAAGATATCTTCGGGGCTTTCGTAGACGAATTTCCTTTTAGGGAAAAAGTGGTTGTGAATGCCGAAGCTGAGGCCTTCGCGGGTGAGCCGCTCATCGACGGCCTTGACCATCTCGCCTTCAGGATCGCCGGTGATGTTGGAGCAGCCGAGGATCCTGGCGTTGCGGACGGAGTCGTCGAGATCCTGCTGCGTCTTGATGGTGGGCGCGTAATAGGATACGCACTTAATGCCGGCCGCGTCGATCTTGCGGCGAAACGTTTCAAACATTTCGACGGGCGGATGTTTGAAGGTCATGTACTCGCCGCGGGACATCTCCATCTCGGTGATCTTGAGCGCCTGCATTTGGGCGATCATCGCCTCGATAGTGAGGTTGTGATACGTGTAGGCGCCGATGCCCAACCGCATCTTCGGGGCGGCGGAGGCTAGGGCGGCGCCGGCGAGAGCGGCATGGAATTGGCGGCGATTGATCACTTCTTTCCTTCCGGCGCGGGTCGGGGCGTGATGTCGGCGTCGACCAAACGGAGCGCCCACTTGATGGCTTCGGCGTACATGGTTTTGATTTCGGGGCGGTCCCAGTTCTCTTCGACGTGACCCAGCGTGGAATAAAAGACGCGGCCCTTGCCGTACATCTTGGCCCAGGCGACGGCGAAGTCGCGATCGGCGCGGTGGACCTTCGGGCCGGAGAGATCGAGCTTGGACGCGTCGAGACGAAGAAGGACGCGCGTGTTCTCGCGCGAGAAACTCTTCATCTGGTAGATTTCGTCGACCAGTGAGAACGCTTGTGGCCAGGCATTCATGCCGGGGAAGGCAGGGTCCTCGACGACGATGGGCGCATTGAAGGTGTTCCAGGGATGTTCGTCGAAAGTGCCGCCGAGGAGGTCGACGAACTCGGGCCATTTTGTCCATGTGATGGAGGCGCTATGTACACCGATGAATCCCTTGCCGTCGTCTTTGATGAAGGAGAGGAAGTCAGCGCGCTGTTGATCGTCCATTACCGGATTGCCGCCGGTGTATAAGAGAACGGCGTCAAAATTGTTGAGGTTCTTCGCGTTGTATTCGAGCTTCTTTTTGGTGAGCGGCTCGGTATCGGTGCGGATGTGGGTGTCCCAGAGGCCAGTCTCCTTGCCGAGTCGTTGAATGGTGGCCATGGCGTGGGAAATGGCCTGATGACGGTAGCCTTTCTCGTCACCGATGACGAGGAGCTGCTTGCGCGCGGGCTGTTGGGCGTGGAGCGAGCAGATAGCCAGCGCGGCGGCGAGGGCGAGTTTCATTGCCCTTCTCCGGACTTGTCGGAGATGGTCTTTTCGTCGACAGTGACATCAAAAGCGAAGTTGAAGAAACCGACCATCATTTCGTCCCAGCTCTGGTCTCCCCAGCGGACTTCCTTGGCCGGGTCGGGATTGAACTTGTTGTTTGGCGAGTTGTCGAAGTGGGCGGTGCATTCGATGACCGTTCCCTTGGGCAGGGCGAGCGGTTTCTCGAGGTTGTACCAGAGCTGCCAGGCGAAGCTGTACGCCGGCACGCTGAGCAGCGTCTGGCGGCGGCCGTCGGGGAAGCGGACGTGATAGATGAAGTCCTTGCCACGGGCGTGCATGTGGGGGTGCAGCCCATGGAGAACCACGTCCGTGCCGAGCTTGAACTCCGCATCAACGCGGTGGTTCGCCGCGCCGGGCGGAATTTTGAACTTACCGTTAGTGGCGGAGAAGGTCATGACACGCTGCTTCGGCGGCTCCTTCGCGAAGACGAGGCCGATGCGGGTGAGATCGGTGGAGGGTTTGCCGTCGGTGGTGTAGTGGACCTGAATAATGATGTCGGAACCGGCGCGAACCAGCTTGGCGCGGCCGGGTTCGAAGGCTTCGGGCGGCTGGCCGGGCGCGTAGCCGACAAGGAAGTCGCTGGGCAGTGCGCTCGTGTCTTCCTTTGCGTCCGGTTTCGGCTTTTCGGGAATGAAGGGGACGCCGGGTTTGATGTCCTTCATCCAGTTGGATCCGGGTTCGCGGACGTAGGCGATGACGTGGTGGACGTGCGACCGGTCACCGGGACGGGCTTCGGCGAACTGTACCCACTTATCGGTTTTGAAGCCCGATGGGACGAGCCAGTGGAGGTATTCCACGGTGCCAGTGGCGGGAATTTGAAAGGGCTGGGGGAGTTGAAAGATGACGTCGGGGGTGGGGATCCCCCAGCCGTTGGTGAATTTGGCAGGCGCAGGAAGGTCCTTGGGGTTGCCCTCAGGCGCCTTCGCGTCTACCCAGGCAACAATCGTGTCGATTTCCTTCTTAGTTAGTGAACGGTCATTGGAGAACTTGCCGTGCTGGGAATCGGCATGCCACGGCGGCATGGACTTCTTCATTACCGCGGTCTTGATCGCAGCGGCCCAGGGGCGTGCGTCCTTATAAGTGAGCAGGGAGAACGGTCCGATTTCGCCTGGCCGGTGGCATTCCTGGCAGTGCTTCTGCAGGAGCGGGGCGACTTCTTTGTTAAACGTCGGCGCGGCGCCGGCGGCCAGCGCCGCGGCCATAACGAGGAGGATTTTCATTCGCATTATGCCTTTTCCACCATCTTCTCGGGATCCCAGTGGACGATTCGTTTTTCGAAGTGGCTGACGTTGGAGAGCAACGCGGGCCCGGCGGCGCGCAGTCCGAATACGGCATCTTCCACGACGGGCCGGCGCTTGCGAACCGCGTCAAAGAAGTTCTCGTGATGGGCCTGTTGTTCAGTGTAGCCCCGGGGAAACGCCCATTGCTGTTCCATGTTGGATTGCATGGCTTCCGGCGTCATTGCCTCTGGCGGATACTTCTTGCGGTATTCGCGGAGAAATGCATCTCCAGTGGACTTGCTGAAGGTGTTGGCGGTTTGGCCCGGAGCGGTTTCCCGCTGCTTCTTTTGAATGGAGATGGTGCCACGGACGGTCACGTTCATAACTCCGTCCGTGCCGATGAAACGGAAGCCGCTGTTGTCGCCGCCGCCGGCAAGGAAGTTGACGCGGAGGCTGACGTGAAAAGCGGGGTGTATGGCGGTTTGTGGATATTCGAAGAGGCCGATGAGGAGGTCGGGGACGTCGCGGCCGTCTTTCCAGTAGTGAAGGCCGCCGCTGCTCATGATGCGGTTGGGGCCGTTGGACTGCATGACATAGTGGATGCCGGTAAAAAGATGGACGAAGAGATCGCCGGCGACGCCGCTGCCGTAGTCCTGGTAGTTGCGCCAGCGGAAGAGACGGATGGGATCGAAGGCCTGCTTTGGCGCGCCTCCCAGGAAGCGGTCCCAATCGATGTTGGCCGGCGTGGCGTCCGGCGGGATGGAATACTGCCAGGCGCCCTGGGCGGAGTTGCGGTCCCAATACGACTCGATCATGTGCACTTTACCGAGGGCGCCGCTTTGCACGATCTCGCGGGCTTTTGCGTAGAGAATCGAGCTCGCCAACTGGCTGCCGACTTGCAGAATCCGGCCGGTTTCGGCCTGGGCCTTGACGATGCTCGCTCCCTCTTCGACGCGCCGCACCATCGGTTTCTGACAGTAGACATCTTTCCCGGCGCGCATGGCTTCGGCGGCGATGGTGGCGTGCCAGTGGTCAGGAGTAGCGACGATTACGGCGTCGATGTCCTTTTTGGAAAGGATTTCGCGGTAATCGCGTGTAGTGAAGGTGCCGGCGCCGAACTGCTCCTTGGCACGAGTAAGCCGGCCGTCATAGACATCGCAGACGGCGACGACTTGGTTGCCGGGAATCGTGGAGGCCGTTTGCAGGTCAATCTGGCCCATGATGCCGTAGCCGATACAGGCGACGTTGATGCGGTCATTGGGGGACTTGGGTGCGGACTGGGCCGCGGCGGGGAGAAGCGCGGTGGACTGCAGGAAGAAACGTCGATCCGTTTTCATATCGATGCCAGGGACTCATGAGGGTAACATCCAATGGCGTGCGGAGTCGCCTACCTGGGGATAGGGGTCCCGTTGGTTAGCGGGAGGCGCGCCGAGACGGTGGTGCCCGCGCCTGGCTCGCTGCAGACATCGAGGGTACCGCCGATTTGCTCGAGGCGTTCGCGCATACCGAGGATGCCGAAATGGCCGGTGGATGCAAGGTGGTTCGTGGGCGCGGCAAAACCTCGGCCGTCGTCGTGAATATCGAGTTCGAGGAACGATTTGGTGTAGAGCAGGGAGACATCGATGGACTTCGGTTCGCCATGCGTTACGGCGTTACGAATGGCTTCCCGTGTGACTAAAAGGAGGGCGCGGTTGGTGACGTCAGGCAGAGTGACGGGCGTGCCTTCCACTTGCAGCGAGATGGGAATCGCGGCGGCGTTGACGAGTTCCTCGAGCGCACCGGTAAAGCCTTTTTCGAAAGAATCGTGGCGCAGATCGGTAAGCGCCTGGCGGGCTTCGTCGATGGTGAGTCGAAGGTGAACGCGGGCGTTGTCGAGGCATTCGAGCATCTGCTCCTGATCCGTTTCGGCTGAACCGACGGCGGCTTCAATGAGCGTGGAGACACCGACGCAGCCCTGGACCAGCGTGTCGTGCATTTCACGGGCGATGCGGGTACGTTCGGCCAGGCGCAGGTTGTAGGATTCGCGAGCGCGGCGCTCGCGGAAGAGGAAGAAGGCGGCGACGCAGGCGGCCGCGGCGAGTAGAACCAAACTGTAGAACCAGGCCGTCTGGTAAAAGTACGGCTGGACGATGAGTGTAAGGGATGCCTGCGAGGAGTTTTCGCCGGGCGATTCATCGCGCGCCACGACGTGGAAGGGGTAACTGCCGGGCGGAAGATTGTCGTATTCGGCGGCACGCGGGCCGGTGGACGATGTCCAATTGGCGTCGTAACCGTCGAGTTTGTAGCGGAATGTCACGCCTTCGGGGGTACGGAGGCTGTTGCTGGTGAATTCGATGCGAATGCGACGGCGGCCGGGCTCGATCTTGATTTCGCCGGCAGCCGGATGAAGCGCGTCATCAACGCGGACGCCTTCAATCCGGACGGGCATGTGGCGGCGAATGGGTGGACGCCGGGACTGGAAGTGAATGGCGCCTTTGACACTCGGAAACCAGATCTCGCCGGTTTTCGTAACGCATCCGGCGGGTTGGGCGCCACCGTTGATCTGCGCCGATTCCAGGCCGCCCGTCATGCGGAAGGAGAGCACGGCGCCAGGTTCGAACTGGCCGTCCGCGGCAGCGTTGAGATCGGTTAACGACGCGGAAGAGATACCGGCCGGTCCGCTCATCCACAGGCGGCCGTCTCCGGCGCCGAGGATTTGAAAGATCGAATTGCTGAGGAGGCCGGTCTTCGTAGTGATGCGTGCGACCTGGCCGTTGCGAATGCGAGCCAAACCACCGCTCCGAGTGCCGAGCCAAAGCGTGTTGGTTTCATCGCGGTAGATGGACCAGATCTTGTCCCGGCTTAGTTGGGCGAAGGCGGCATCCGCGATGAACTTTCCGTCGCGAAAGCGGTTCATACCGCGGTCGGTACCGATGAGGATATCGCCGTTTGCATCGGCGGCGATGGAGCGGACCCAGCCATAGGAGAGGCCGTCGTCCGTGTAGTAGTTGTTGATTTTCGATCCGTTCCAACGGCTGATTCCACTGGTGGTACCGATCCAGATGGAGCCGTCGCGCGCGGCATGGAAGAATTGAATGCCGTTGTTGCGCATGCCTTCGCGCATCGTGAAGCGGGTGGCGACTCCATTTGCAAGTCGAACCGCGCCCTGGCTATCGGTGCCGAACCAGCGTGCACCGCCCGGCTCCTCGAAGACGCCGAGAAAGCGGAGATCGTTGGCTGGTGCGGGCGGCCGGAAGGGCTCGGCGCGGCCATTGGCATAGCGGTACAGGCCGCCATTGACGGTGGTGAGCCAGATGTCACCGTTGCCGGCGCAGTGCGCGGTCAGCACGTTGTCATTGGCCAAACCGTGGCGGTGATCGACAATTCCGGCGTCCGGTTCCGTGAGGCGGACAAGGCCGTCGGGAGTGCCTATCCAAATGGTATGTTCGCGATCTTCCAGGATGGAGAGCACGCTTGGATCGGGGAGAGCGGCGGTTATGTGTTGCGGGGCGCCGGCACCCTGCGGATAAAGGTAGAGACCATCGCCCAGGGTTCCGACCCAGACGTTGCCAGCGTGGTCCTGGTCGATGGCGCCGATGGCCTTGCCTTGGAGCGGCTTCAGGTCGGGGGCGGTGTCGCCGATGATGCGAACACCGTGATTCGTGCTGAGCCAGACGGCGCCACCACGCATTTGGCGGAGCCTGAAAATTTCCTCGGATTCCGTGGAGACGAGGGAGATGTCGTTCCTGCCAAGGGCAACTCGAAACAGCCCGGCCTGGCCGCCAGCCAGTACTTCGCCGGTAACTGATTGGCCCAGTGAAAAGAAGGCCTGATTCGGGAATCGGGAGGGGTCATCGAGGCGGACGAACCTGTCCGCGCCTCGGCGGTAGAGGCCTCGGTTGGTCGCGGCCCAGACGTTCCCCATGCCGTCACATAGGACGGAGCCAACGAAATCGCTGGTGAGTCCGTCTTTCGGTCCGTAGGATTTGAACTCGCCATTTTTGAAGTGGAGCAGGCCGCCGCCGTCGGTGGCCGCCCAAAGAGAGCCGTCGCGGGCGACGCTAAGGGAACGGATGTTGTCCTCCGTGATGGCTGGTGTGTTGATTCGGGTATAGACGACGAAACGAACACCGTCGAAACGGGCAATGCCGCCGGTGGTGCCGATCCAGAGGTAGCCATCGGGAGTTTGAGCGAGGGCGCGGACGCGGTTTTCGGGCAGGCCCTCCTGGGTGCGCCAGACGCGGGTCGCGTACTCCGGCTGCGCGGCCAGTGTGGCGCCGAAGACAACGAGGAGGACCAGCGGTGGCATGATTTCTTTACGGCCAGGGATCTCGCATTATACAATCAGGCTTCGCTGTTTTCGATGCAAACGTCTACGCCGCTCAAACCGTCACTGCCGCCTCCGGGTACCGCCAATCCCATCCGCGTGATGATCGTCGACGACCATGCGGTGGTGTGCGTTGGGTTGGCCGCGATATTGAGTACGCAGCCGGATATGAGCGTGGTGGCGCAGGCGAACTCGGGGCGCGAGGCGATCGAACTGGCCCGAAAACACTCGCCGGATGTCATTTTGATGGACCTCCGGATGCCGGAGATGAGCGGGGTCGAGGCCATTGAGGCAATTCGCCAGGAACGGCCGCAGAGCGCGGTGATTGTGTTGACGACGTACCAGGGTGACGAGGACATTCGCCGAGCGTTAGCGGCCGGTGCGCAGGCCTATTTACTGAAGGGCATGTCGCATTTGAAGTTATTGGAGGCGATTCGCAGCGTCAGCGCCGGCGGGCAGTATATTCCGCGAAGCTTGCTCGACAGCATTCCAGGGAAGCTGAACCGGCCGGCATTGAGCCCGCGCGAGTTGGATATTTTACGGCTAGTGGTTAAGGGTCTAAATAACAACGACATCGCCAAAGCATTGAACATCACTCGCGGAACCGTGAAGTGGCACGTGAATATTATTCTGCGGCGCTTGGATGTAAATGACCGGACACAGGCAGTTGTCGTCGCCGCGCAGCGCGGAATCATTGAACTCTAGACAATTATCGGCGCACCGGTCACTTTATACTCCGGTGTAACTTCGCCGGTCGAAGAGATGTCCTCAGCGCCGGCCGCTTCCAACGTTCTCCTGGCGCGTTTCTCCCAGTCCGAGTTGTCGCAATGAATGGAAACCAGGATGCCCCCGTTTCTCATGCGTCCTTCGTAACGAACGGCTTCGTATTCCGGTATTCCGATGCCAATCAAAGCGCCGGAAAGGCCGCCGATCGTGGCACCCGCGCCGATTCCCGCCAGCGTTGCCAGAATTGGGCCCGCCGCAACGAACGGTCCGACGCCCGGGATGGCTAACATTCCGAGACCAGCTAACCATCCCAGCACACCGCCCGCCACTGCGCCCGCCGTTCCGCCGGTGGCCGCGCCTTCGGCCGATTTCGTCGAGTTTTCCACGCCCAAATCCTTATTTCCCACGTTTTCAGGGAAAAGGATCGACACGTCCGTCGACCGGAAACCGCAGTCGCGAATCCGTGCGAGGCCCTCCTCAACATGGTTGCGGTCGCAAAAGATGCCGTAAGCGGACAGGTTGTTGCTCATGGTAACTGCTCCTTGCATTCGGAATGCGAGCAATTACCGTGCCATTGTTCAATTCCCCGCGGCGACGGATCGCACAATTTCCAATGCCCGCAGGAAAGCTCCGCGATCGACATCGAAATGAGTCAGCAATCGCAAACGGGAAGGGCCGGAAGCGGCGTTCATCAGCACACCGCGCTCCTTCAACTTGCCACTGAATTCATTTCCGGAGTAGCCGGTTTCGGTGACATCGAAGAACAGAATGTTCGTCTGCGGTTCCCGTTCGACTCGGATTCGGGGAATGGCGTCCAGCCCTTCGGCCATGAACTTTGCATTCGCGTGATCCTCCGCTAACCGGGCCGGGCCATCCTCGAGTGCGACCAGTCCCGCGGCTGCCAGCACACCCGCCTGCCGCATCCCGCCGCCAAGGCGTTTGCGCAACAGGCGTCCTTTGTCCATCAAAACTCGCGAACCGCAGACCATCGATCCCGCGGGCGCTCCCAACGCTTTAGACAAGCAAAACGTAACGGTATCAACGGGCTTGACCACTTCGGCCACCGGCACGCCCAGCGCTTCGGCGGCATTGAAGACGCGCGCACCATCCATGTGGACCGGCAGGCCCAGTTTGTGGGACTCTTCGCAAATCTCGCGGATCGTGTCCAGCGGATAGACGGTTCCGCCCGCCATGTTGTGCGTGTTTTCGATTTCAATCAACCCGGTGGGCGCGGCGTGCGGTCCTAAGGGGCGGATTTCGGCGTGTATCTTCTTCCAGGACAGAATGCCGTCCTCGGCAATAATAGTCCGCGTGAGGCAACCCGCGAACCAGGCCATCATGGATAGCTCGTAGTTCAGGATGTGGGCGCGCGATTCGCAGATGACCTCCTGCCCATGCTCCGTATTGACCTTTATACCGATCGTGTTCCCCATCGTTCCGGTAGGAACGAAGAGAGCGGCTTCCTTGCCGCAGATGGCGGCGGAGCGCTGCTCCAGCAGGTTGACGGTGGGGTCCTCGCCGTAGACATCGTCGCCGACTTCAGCTTCCGCCATGGCTCGGCGCATCGCGGCCGTTGGCTTCGTCACCGTATCACTTCGCAAATCAATAAAGGTCATGCAGCCAAAAACTCCTGAAAAATTTCGTTAGAGAGAAGGATACCGCGGGGCGTCAACCACAGGCGCGTTTCATCGCGTGAAAGCAGCCCATCGGCCAGAAACCGTTCGATAACCGCCGCATGCGTTAGCCATTCGGCGGGCGTGGGCGAAATCCCTTCGCTAAGGCGCAGGCTGACGAAGAAACGCTCTTCGGCGGGATTGGCGGCGGAACTCGAGGCCTTCGCGCTCGGCGCGGCGACATAATCGCGCGCCAGTTCGACGTTTTGCCAGCGCTCGCCGCCGGCAAACGAGTGCGCGTCGGCGCCGAACCCCAAATAGGGTTCAAGCTTCCAATACTTCAAGTTGTGCCGCGATTCGCAACCAGGCTTAGCGAAGTTCGAAATCTCGTAACGGCGGATGCCGGCGGCAGTCAATCGTTCTACTGCCCGTTCATACATGGCAGCAATAGCCCCATCGTCAGGAACATCGCCTGCCCCGTATCGCCCGCCATTGTTGAGGATCTCCAGCCCGAGCCGGCTGTCCTCGTCCACTTCCAGCATGTAGACCGAAACATGAGGCGGGTCGAGGGCCAATGCCTCATCCAACGACTGCTCCCAGCTCTCCGGCGTCTGCCCGGCGAGCCCGGCGATCAGGTCAATATTGAAGTTGTCGATCCCACTCGCCCGGAGGTTGGCGACATCACCGGCGACGATAGCGGCGGTGTGTTTCCGCCCGGTTCGCCTGAGTTCACTGTCAATAAACGACTGGACACCGAGGCTCGCGCGGTTGATCCCGGCCTCTCGCCATGCCGCGATTCGCTCCGGGCCAAACGTGCCTGGCGCGGCCTCCATCGTCGCTTCCGCCCAGGGCTTGCCCGGGATAGCAGACAATAAGCGGCTCAAAACTGCTTCCTCGATTTGACTCGGCGTGCCACCACCGAGGTACACCGTATCCGGCTCCCACGGCCAATGCGTCGTGCCGATCTCCTGAGCCAACCGGTCTGCGTAAGCGGCCTCCAGTTCGCGCGGGAATACACCGGAGGCAAAGTTACAGTACGTACATTTCTGCGCGCAGAACGGCCACGAGATGTAAACGCCGGGCATGGGCTCCTAGAGCTTGATCTCTTCGTGCAACTGGCTGCTGATGTGCTGCGCCATCAATTCGCTGAGCGTTTGGCCCGTGTCGGCCAGTACAAAGGCGCCCGATCCGTGGTTCCAATCCAGCTTGAAGCTCCTGGAATGCGCCGAGACCCAGATTTGCCGGACAGGCGTGTTTGGGCTGACGACGAATTTTGCCGGCGGATCTTCAAATTCCACGATAAGGGCGCCGTTGTTCATATCCGCCTCCAAGTCGTGGGATTCACCCGCGCGTGTAAGGGATTTGAACAGCTTGTCCAAGGCTTCATCGGCAGCTTGGCGAAAAGTGGACTCATCGATCATCACTTTTGAAGTTAACAGATAGCTGCAACCGCAGAATCGTAATCTTCATCTGATAGCCTGTACTAGACGGACCCGGATGGAACAACACTGTATACGCCACACCGAACTTCCGGGCGCCTCGCGTCTGTTTGCCGATTTGCTGTACAGGTTTGACCGCGTCGAGCGATTTTACCCCCACGCTCCCTACGATCCGGATTCCTACGTCAAGGCAGCACAGCAGATTGTTTATCCGGCCGACCGCCGCGCCGCGCTGGTGGCCGCGCTCCGCACGACAAACCCCGATAACCCGTCCGTCGATAAACTCGCCCGCCCTTCCACCGTAGCCGTTGTAAGCGGCCAGCAGGTGGGCCTATTCGGCGGGCCGCTTTATACGATCTTTAAGGCTCTGGCCGCGGTTAAGCTGGCGAAGACACTCTCGGACCGCGGCGTTTGCGCGGTTCCCGTTTTCTGGCTGGCGACCGAGGATCACGATCTGGCCGAGATCAATCAGTCGTGGGCTTTCAACTCGTCCCATCAGCCGGTGAATTTCACGACTACTTCCGTCAATCCTTTGAGCGGCCCGGTCGGCGATATTCCGTTGCGGGACCTTCCGCTCGATTCTCTGCGCCAGACGCTCAACGGCATGCCATTTGCCGATGATGCGTTGGCGCTTGCCGAGTCGACTTACAAAAACGGCGAAACGTTTGGCGGAGCCTTCCGCAAGCTGGTGCAGGAACTGCTGCGCCCTTACGGGATGATCTATCTGGATCCGCTCGACCCGGCGATTCGCCAGATCGCCGCCCCATTTCTAAGCCGGGCGCTGAGCATGTCGAAGGATCTGGTCTCCGCCGTACAGGAACGGACGCACGAGTTGGAAACGGCGGGCTACCACGGGCAGGTTCATTTGGAATCGACCGCCTCGCTCTTCTTCACATTAGAGGGCGGCAAGCGGACGGCATTGAAACGCAAGGGCGAGGGCTTCAACGACTACTCGCTCCAGTCGTTGCTGGCCAAGCCTGAACTGTTATCCCCCAACGCCATACTACGGCCGGTGATGCAGGACTTCCTGCTGCCGACGGTTGCCTACCTTGGCGGCCCGGCCGAACTGGCGTATTTCGCCCAGAGCGAACCGCTTTACGACAAGCTGCTCGGCCGCATGCCGGTGGTGGCGCACCGCGCGTCTTTTACTTTGTTCGATCGCCGCGCCGCCAAACTGTCCAAACGCTATGAAGTCGGGCTGAAGGACATTGCGGTGCCAGAGGTGGATCTGCGCGAGAGGATGGCTCGGCGCCTGGTTCCGGACGGAGTCACAGGCCAGTTCGGTGCTTCCCTGGTCGCCGTCAGCGAGGAGCTTGACAAGCTGGCCGCCTCGATTCGTGGCTTCGATCCGGGCCTCGAAAAGACGTTTGAAAAGAGCCGCTCGAAGGTGCTTTACCAGATCGGCAAAATGGAGCGCAAGACCGCGCGCGAGGCGATGCGCCGCGACGCCCGCGCCACGGCGGATGCGCAGTATCTACACGACATGATCTACCCGCACCGGCATCTGCAGGAACGCCGCTATGGGATTCTTCCATTCCTGGCCACGCATGGGATGGATCTGGTGGACCGCATTTACCAATGCGTGGAGCCATCCTGCCCGGACCATCAGGTGCTGACGATCGACTGATAAGCTAGTCGCCATGGAGCGGCGGCAGTTCTTATCGCTTTTCGCGCAGGCGGCGATGCGGCGGCCCAACATCGTCGTTCTTCTGGCCGACGATCTCGGATATTCCGATGTCGGCTGTTACGGTTCGGAGATCGAAACGCCGAATATCGACGCGCTGGCCGCGGCCGGTATGCGCTATTCGTCTTTCTACAACTGCGCGCGCTGCTGTCCCACGCGTGCGGCGCTGATGACCGGGCTCTACCCGCACCAGGCGGGCGTCGGGCACATGGTGGACGACTACGGTAAACCTGGCTATCGCGGCGACCTTAGCAAGTATTGTCCCACCATCGCCGAAACGCTCCGTGCCGCCGGCTACCGCACCGCAATGTCCGGCAAATGGCACCTGACCCCATCCGATGGTAATCGCGCCAACTGGCCGACGCGCCGCGGGTTCGAACGTTTTTTTGGCACCATCGCCTCCATCCGCAGTTACTATCAGCCGCCCACCCTGGCCGAGCAGGAGAGGGATATCCCGGAGACGGCTAAAGAGTTTTACTACACCGACGCAATTGCCGATAAAGCCATCGAATCGATTCGCGCCTTTGGAAAGGATCCGTTCTTTCTATACACGGCATTCACTTCGCCGCACTGGCCGCTTCACGCGCTGGAGGACGATATTGCGAAGTTCGCCAAGCGGTACGAGGCAGGCTGGGACGCCATTCGCGCCGCGCGGATTGCTAAGCAGAAACAATTGGGCATCGCCGTGGAAGCCGCGCCGCGCGCTGAGGAGGTAGTCGCGTGGAAGGACGCACCGGACAAGGCGTGGCAGATCCGGCGCATGGCCGTTTATGCCGCAATGGTCCATCGCATGGATCGCAACATCGGCCGCATTGTCGCCGCGTTGCGGGAAAGCGGCGTTCTGGAGAACACTCTAATCGTCTTCGCGTCCGACAACGGCGGCTGCGCGGAAGAGATGAGCGCGACGATGTCCGCCGCCGAGAAACTCACTCGCAAGATGCCGGAAAAGACTCGCGACGGACGCACGATTCGGTACGGTAATCTGCCTGCGGTGGCTCCCGGCCCCGAGGACACCTACCAGAGCTACTCGGCCAACTGGGCGCACGTCTCCAACACGCCCTTCCGCCGCTTTAAGCATTGGGTGCACGAGGGAGGTATCGCCAGCCCTCTCATTCTTCGCTGGCCGGGTCAGGTGCCGGCGGGCCAGTGGAACGATCGCACGGCTCACATGATCGATCTGTTCCCGACTTTCTGTGCCATCGCCGGTGCGCGCCCGGCCAAGCCTATTGAGGGCTTCGATCTTTTACAACCGCCGCCGCGCAGCCGCCGGCTCTACTGGGAACATGAGGGTAATCAAGCCATCCGCGATGGGGAATGGAAGCTGGTTCGCGAGCACGGCAGGCCGTGGGAGCTTTTCAACATGACACGCGACCGGACTGAACTGCACAACCTGGCCTCCGCCGAGCCGAAGCGCGCGGCAACCATGGCTCGCGATTGGCAGCAATGGGCAGACCGCGTGGGCGTATTGCCATGGAGAAGTTGGGAGAAGAAATGAAAGGGCGCGTCGTAAATTTGGACCAGGCGTTTGGGCAGTTCACCGAGCATTGGCGGCCGCGGATCGCCGGTGCGGTGAACGATTACGTCGTCAAGATCGTCAAGTTTCAGGGCGAGTTCGTCTGGCATAAACATGATGACACGGACGAGCTGTTCCTGGTCCACAAAGGTCGGATGATCATTCGCTTCCGCGACCGTGACGTTCATCTGTCGGCCGGCGAGTTGTTCATCATCCCACGCGGCGTGGAGCACATCACTATTGCCGAAGAGGAGTGCGAAGCGCTGCTCTTCGAACCGGGCGGAACGCGAAATACCGGAGACGTGGAGGACGCCGATAAGACAGCGACCGTTGAGCCGGATCTAGTCGGCCCTTAAAATCGCCGCCGGGTCGATCCGAATGGCGCGGAATATAGCGGGCGTCGCGGCGATCGCCGCCACGGCCACTATCGACAGCGCCGGAATCGCCAGCATGCCGAATTCCGTAGCATTGGTCTGATAGAGCAGCGTCTCAATGTACCGGACTGAGGCGGTACCGGCCGCGATACCCGCGATTCCGCCAATCACCACCATGAGTAGGACCTCCGCAGTGACACGGCGGGCGATATGAGTCGCCGTCGCACCAATCGCCATCCTGATGCCGATCTCACGGCGCTTCTGCAAGACCGAGTAGTCGAGAATCCCGTAAAGGCCGACTCCGGCCAACAGCAGCGCCACCAGTGCGAAGAAGATGGCAAGCATCGAAATCAGCCGTTCGCGGACCGTGTGCCGCAGGTTCACTTCAGTCTGCGTGCGGATGTTCGAAACTCGGAGTTCCGGGTTCATCTTTGCCACTTCCTGACGAAGCATCGGCACGAGTCCTGGCGAACTCGCGGGCGACAGCCGGACGAGAAAGGCGCCCGCCGTCGCGCCCTTCGATTCGCCGTAATGGAACGGCACATAGGCGGTGGGAATGATGGGTTCGCGCATGTTCCGGTATCGCGCGTTGCCAACCAGACCCACCACCTGGAATCGATGCCGCGACACACCATCACCCGTTTCCTTTTCAAACCATTTGCCAATGGGATTCCCACCCCCCAAGCACTGCTTCGCGAAGGCTTCGTTCACGAGCGCCACCCCGGGATAGGTCTCCCCCGGACGCAGCTCCCGTCCATCAATCAACGGCACACCCATCGTCTTCGCCCACCCCGGCGAAACTCCCAGGAAATAGGAGAGAACCTCCGTGTGAGCGCCGTTGACGGATATGAAGCCGTTCCAGCCGGTGCCTGCGAGTAACGGCCATCCCGAGAGCGCGGCATTCTCTACGCCTGGCATGGTCTTCAGCTTTTCAAGGACCTGATCCCAATGAGCCGCCGATTGCGGACGGCGGGAAGTAACGTCGAGAATCACCATGCGCTCCGAGAGAAAGCCGGTCGGCTGATCGGCCAGCCGGTTCGCCGTGGCGACAAACAGGCTGGCGGCGAACAGCACCACAAAGCAGAAAGCGACCTGCACGGCAATCAGCGCATGCATTAACCGGCGCCGGGCGTGCGGGTCACTGCCGCCTTTTAGTGCCTCGACAGGTTTAACCCCCGAAGCCCGCAGCGCCGGCGCCAAGCCGAAGATGAATGTAACGACAAGGGCCAACAGAAGGCCGAATGCGAAGACGCGCCAATCGGCGGGAAGGTAGAGCCGCGCCGGGTTCTCCGGCGGATTGATTCGGCCGAGAACGAAAGGCGCCGCCCAACCGGCGAACCCCGCGCCAAGGACGGCAGCGATGACGGCGAGCCACGCGCTCTCCACCATGACAAGCTGCACCAGCCGCGCCCGCCCGGCGCCGATCGACATTCTTAACGCCATTTCTCTTGCGCGCATCGAGGCCTGGGCCGTCATCAGATTCGCAATATTGGCACAGGCGATAAGAAGCACCAGCGCCACCAGCACGCCCAGCGCAATCAGCGGCTGCCGGTAGCCGGACTGCAATCCCGACAGGCCGGAGGGTGCATGCTGCAGCACCAGCGTCTGGTCCAGAAAACGATCGATGAAAAGCCGGCTCTGGCCCTTCCATCCGCTCGCGCGCTCCGCGTCAAATGTGTGCATGATGGCGTGCAGTTCCTGGCGAAGAGGCTCAATCGCCACGCCCGGACGCACGACCGCGAATGGCCGGAACCAACTGGCATCGGAGCGGGTGACGTATGGGTTCATCATTGTAGGGACGAACACATCGACAAACGTTCCGGGCTCGGTTCCGGTAAACCCCGCGTTTACAACTCCGACGATTTCGTAGAGGTCGTTGCCCATTCGGAACGTTCGTCCAATCACGCGAGGATCCTGCGCGAATCGGCGTGTCCAGTAGTCATGGGATAGCACCGCTTGCGGATGACCGCCCGGTGTGACGTCGTCGCTGGCGGTGAGCAGCCGTCCGGCGGCCGGTTTCAATCCGAAGATCGAAAACATTGACCCGGAGACGTAATGCGATTGGGCCTTTTCCATCGCATCGTCGGAACCGTAGGTCAGGTCAACGCGGCTGGCGTAAGAAACTGCGATCAAATCCGCCTTATCCTTCACCGCCGCCCGCATTCGGAGGAACAGCGGGTACTCACAGCTCTCGCTGATTCGCTGATTCCCGCTGGGGTCAATTCCCTGGCGGCCAAAGCCGAATAGACGATCTGCGCCGGCAACCGGCAATGGCCGAAGTAGCAGCGCGTCGACCAGTCGAAACGCTGCCGTACAGGTGCCTATCGCGAGGGCCAACGAAAGAATGGCCGCCGCCGATGTGCGTCGTTTCTTATTCAATTGGCGCCAACCCACAATGGCATCGGCTCGCAGAGAGTCCAGGAGTCGCATCTTTCTCCCTCAACGGTTGTCGCCGCCAAAGGTTACAAAACAAACCGTTAATGCCGGAAGGGTTGATCGTCTACGCTGGAATGCCGTACCCTCAATATAGGTATCTATGCGCACGCTTTTTTTGAATCCGCCGTCTTTCGAGGGGTTTGACGGTGGCGCCAGCTCCCGCTGGCCGGCTTCTCGCGAGATCGAATCCTACTGGTATCCGGTTTGGTTGACGTACCCCGCGGGAATGCTCCCGGATTCGAAACTGGTCGATGCGCCGCCGCATAAAGTCTCCATCGAGCAGACCGTTCAGATGGCCAAGGACTTCGAACTGCTGGTGCTGTTCACTTCGACCCCGGGTTTCCACGTCGACGTCAAAATGGCGACGATGATGAAGGACCTGAACCCGAAGCTGAAGGTTTGCTTCGTGGGACCTCCCGTTACCGTGGAACCGGAAAAATGCCTGCGCACATCCAAAGCGATCGATTTCGTGGTGCGCAAGGAGTTCGACCACCAGATCGTCAACTTCGCCAGCGGCACGCCGCTGGAAGAACTCCCTGGCGTGAGTTTCCGCAAGGGCGACGGATTCATGCACAATCCGGATGGCCCGGTCATTGAAAATCTCGACGAGCTTCCCTGGGCCTCCAAGGTCTACAAGCGCGACCTGGATTTCACCCGCTACAATGTACCGTTCCTGAAGCACCCGTTCGTTTCGATTTACACGTCTCGCGGTTGTCCGGCACAGTGCACGTTTTGCCTCTGGCCGCAGACTCATTCCGGCCATCGCTGGCGGTTGCGTTCCATCGGGGATGTAGTCAACGAAGTGAAGTGGATCAAGGAAAATTTCCCCGGCATCCAGGAGGTGTTCTTCGACGACGACACCTTTAACTACCGGAAGGAACGCACCATTCAGCTTTGCAAGGAGCTTGCGAAGGTGGGCATGACATGGAGCTGCACGTCACGTGTAACCACCGACTATGACACGCTGGCCGCCATGAAGGACGCCGGCGGCCGGCTCATGATCGTGGGCTACGAATCGGGCGATCAGCAGATCCTCAAGAACATCAAGAAGGGCGCGACCGTCGATATGGCACGCCGCTTCACAGCGAACGCGCACAAACTGGGCCTGAAGATTCACGCCGACTTTATTGTCGGCCTGCCAGGAGAGACCAGCAACTCCATTCAAACTACAATCGATTTCGCCAAGGAGCTGGACTGCGAGACGATTCAGGTTTCCGTTGCCCATCCTTACCCCGGCACCGAGTTTTACGATCACGTCGTGAAAAACGGCCTGATCACGCTGGATTCGATGACCGATGAAGTGGGGCATCAACTGCCGAACATCACCTACCCGGGACTGGATCGCGGCGAACTGATGGATTCAGTGGAGCGGTTCTACTCCGAGTACTACTTCCGCCCAAAGGCCGCCTGGCGTATCGTCCGCAATGCGATGTTCGACGCCAACGACCGCAAACGCCTATACAAGGAAGCGCGCGAATATCTTGCGCTCCGCTCGAAGCGCAAACAATTTGTGAAGGATCAGAAACAGGCCTCGCTCGCCAGTGTCAACCAATAGCGGCCGTCTGATCTGGAAGACGCGGCTCTTCGCCGTTATCGTTATACTCACCAACGTTCTCGGGAATTTTGCGCTTAGCTGGGGGATTAAGCACGGCGCGGCGATGGATGGATCGCCCTGGAGTTTCGTCCGCGTCGTCTTCGATCCGTGGGTGTTTTGCGGCATCCTGCTGCTGGCCGGATGGGTGCTCTCGCGGATGGCGCTATTAAGCTGGGCGGACCTAAGCTACGTCATCCCGGTGACATCGATCGGCTTCGTGCTGAACGCGATCATGGGCGCCCTATTTCTGAACGAAGTCATCACTCCGGCGCGCTGGGCGGGAACGTTTTGCATTGTGGGCGGCACCGTGCTGGTAGGCTTAACCGCGCCTAAAACGGAGACCTCCTGATGGCTTGGCTTTACGTTGCCATCATCGTCATTTCTACCGTTGCCAGCGATCTGCTGCAGAGCTGGGAGATGAAGCGGCAGGGCGAAGTGACCGACTTCGGCGTTGGCGGCATCGGCCGGCTGCTGAAGCTGCTGTTGACCAAAGCCCCGTTGATCGGCTCCATCGTCTTCCTCGCCATTTCCTTTTACGCGTTTCTCGCGCTGCTTGCCGTGGCCGACCTCAGCTTTGCCGTGCCCGCCACGGCGTTGAGCCTGGTTGCCGAAACCATCCTGGCCCGCCTGGTTCTGAAGGAGCGAGTCAACGCCGCCCGGTGGGGCGGAACCGCACTGGTCACCATAGGCGTGGCGCTGCTGGCGGTGTAAATGGACCTGCGCATGGATTGGCTGTTACTGATTCCGATTACCTATCAGTTCGTCGCACTGATCGCCTGCGTCCGCCGCATGTTCCAGGTTCGGCCGCAGCCGGAATCGATGCCGCCCATTTCGATTCTCAAGCCAGTTCGCGGCGTCGACCCGTTGTTCTATAGCGTCGTCTGCTCGCATGCACAGCAGGACTACCCGCACTTCGAACTGCTCTTCGCCGTCGGTGATGTCAGCGACCCCGCCGTGCCGATCATCGAACGCGCCATCGCCGAGTTCCCGAATCGCCGCATACGGCTGATTGTCCGGTCGACGATAACACCCAACCCGAAAGTCGGCGCACTGATGGACTTGGAGAAGGAAGCACTCTACGATGTTTTGCTCGTAAACGACGGCGATATTCGCGTTCCGCAGGGTTACTTAAAAACCCTGGCCGCGGAACTCGAACAACCTGGCGTCGGACTGGTTACGACACTCTATCGCGCTCGCGCGGAGCACTTTCCCGGTCAAATGGAAGCGATGGGCGTAGCCACCGATTTCGCACCTTCCACGCTGGTTGCGCCGTTGGTCGGCGTGACGGAATTCGCTATGGGTTCGACCCTCTTTTTCCGGCGGTCGGATCTTAAGGCGGTCGGCGGTTTCGAGGCTCTTTCGGACTACCTCGCTGATGACTACCAACTCGGCCGTTTGATCACGCGAAGCGGCAAGAAGACGTTGCTCTCTTCCTGCATCGTGGAAACCAGCCTGGGTGCGTCGAGTTGGCGAGAAGCCTGGGAGCATCAGCTTCGCTGGGCGCGAACGATTCGCGTCTCGCGCGGCGGCGTGCTGGGTTATCTCGGGCTTCCGGTGACCTTCGCGACGCTTTGGGCCCTTGTTGCCTTTTTGACCGGAAACCCACTGTTGGGATTTGTTCTGTTCGTTCTGCGCTTTAATGTCGCAGTGTTGGCGGGCCTAATGATCCTCGAAGATCGCAATGTAGTTTTCCGCTTATCGCTGATGCCGCTACGCGACTTGGCAGGCGTCGCGATCTGGCTGGCCGGCCTGTTTGGAAATACTGTCGAATGGGGTGGCCAGCGTTTGACTCTTCACGCCGACGGCCGGATTCACCGCTAACGGCCCCAAATGCCGCGCCAATCGTGCTATTCTGGTTGAAGTCACGCGTTAGTTGCGCCCGTAGCTCAGCTGGATAGAGCGTCTGGCTACGAACCAGAAGGCCGGGTGTTCGAATCACTCCGGGCGCACCATTTCGATCAATAAGTTACGGGTTAGTTGGCGTGATTCCGTGAGCGTTTGACAGCCAAGGAATTCAAGGCGTCATCCATTTTGCTCGCGGTACCCCGTTTCATTTCGTCGAGGACGTGGGAATACGCGTTCATCCTGTAAAAAGGTCGAAGCACAGAGTTGACACTGTCTACTTCCGCGCGGTATCCTGAGTTCGTGGATATGTTGACCATGTCCACATGTAAAGGGCGTTCAGGCTTGGATCTTTCTTGTAAGAAGCATTCCCAAAAGAAATCAAGCCGTACTAGTGCTCCTTTCGGAGGTTAAAATTGAGATCCACACGTGTCATCGTTTGTTCCATTTCGATGACTTTCTTCGCCGCGTCCATCGCGAGCGGCGCCATTGTCTATGACAGCATGCCCTCCCCGATTCCCTCGAACACCCCCAGCCTCGGTTACCAAGCAACTGGGACGGGTGAATTCGGCAACGGCGTCGTTCTCTCTGGCGGAGCTACCAACCTGGCATCCGCAAACATTTTGCTTAGCAATTGGGCACTAGAGTCCACCTATCAGGCGGTGGGTACATCGCCTGGGTTCAATGTTCCCATGACGCTGAATCTGTACAACGTCGGTCCGGGCAACACCGTCGGTTCGCTGATTTCCAGCGTCACCGCGACGCAGTTGATCGGCTGGCGTCCGGAGGCCGACGCTTCCTGTACCGGCGGCCGCTGGATGGGTTCTAGCGGATGTGTCTCGGGCATTTCCCAAGTTGCTTCCTTTGACCTCGGTAACGTAGCTGTGCCCGGACAATTCATTTGGGGCCTGGTATTCGATACACAAAGCTACGGGCCGAATAAGATCGGAGTAGAAGGGCCTTACAACTCGCTGAACGTCGGCTCCAACTCCACCGGACCGTCGGTTGGCGACGATCTTGTGCCGGGCTCTCTTTACTGGAACACCGCCGTGGCAGGTTACTACTCGGATAGTGGAGTGGGCGGCGTCGGCACCTTCCGGCTGGATGGCGGTTGGAGCGGATTCGTTCCCGGAGCGAGTTTCGCTTCGGTCGATAATGTTCCGGAACCGGCGACCATCGGACTCACGGCGGCAGGGCTAGGCATCGCCCTCCTCATTCGCCGCCGCCGCGCATAACCGCCGCACAAAACGGGATGCGACTAAGGGAATACCCGACGCATCCCATTTCCTCAACAACCGTCTGACCGCCATGGTCATTCGCGCTTCCGCGCAACAACCAAACAAACGGCCGCCTACTATCAGCAGGCGGCCCTTTGAATCGTTGCCATCGCCAGTGGAGTTTTCCGATCCATTCCTGTCCTTTCACGGGCAGTCCGGGACTTGTCCCGATTGGACGGCAAATGCCGCACCGCGATGGGTTTCGATGTCAGTGGGCGACGCGCGTGGATCCGGGCAACTGACGGGCGGTTCCTAGTCAAATCAGGTTCTCCGTCCTTCTCCAGCGAAAAACCCGGAAGCGCATCATGCAAACGCGGCAGCGGTAAGCGCGCATGAAGAGAGCGAAGAAAAGGTCCGTCCACTTGGGCCGCGAGAGTCTGGATTCGCTCGACATGCACTTGGGACACTGCGGCATAGGCCTGCCTTCGCTTATGTTCGTTTGCATCGTGCTGCGTGCGGCCAACGTTCCAGCCGGACGAACAGGCAGCAATTCTGTGGATTAGGCTGCCGCGCCTATCGTTTCGTTACTGGGGCAAATTGTCAAGTGGTTTGCCCGCCAGGTTTTCGACGACTTGTTTCAGAAAATCCTGCCCCGGAAATGCTGTAGACGTCTCCGGGTTTGCTTCCGCCCACGCAAGCGCGAGTGCCAGGGGAACGTAAGGCGCATGGGATGGGCCGCGCTTCCTATCGATCGTTACCAGGGTTCCGAAGACGCTGGCGGGTATTGGCACCTTACATATCGAGTCGGCACTTGGATCTTCACAGTTTGAGGGCGCGGAAGTTACAAGGTGCTCGCGGCAGACCAACGGCCGTTGCGAATGTATCGAACAGCGGGAGTTCTCCAGGAACGGACAAGGGATTCCAAGGGCAAAGTAAGCCATGCCCAGATCGTGAGGTGAGGGGGCACCGGGCTGAGCCGGATCGCGAAGGGCCGTAAGGAGGCCCTTCTCGCGTAGGAGTTCCAACGTGTCTGCGAATCGGCGGCGAACCTCCGCTCTACGCTGCGCAGGCATGGCATTAACCACGCCGGCGAGGTAATGCGCCTCTCCCTCGGTTAGGGGGATTAGATGCCGGCAGCAGGCCCAGCATCCGGCGTTGCATGAGACGGGTTTGCCCTCAGCATCCGTCCGCCCGATTGCCTGCCCCACCAGTGCGTTGGTCATCGACTGGAACGCCGGGATCATCGCCGATGGGCGCACTGGGTCCGCGGGGATGGTGAGATCGATCTGAACCAACTCCCCGCGCACTTTGAGTTGTATCGTTCCGGAGATCTCTTTCACTTCGCGATCCTGGCAATGAAGACGTTGCCCTTTGACTCATTGAATTCGTAGGCGAGACGCGTGCCAACCGGCGAGATGCGGGGATAGCGAAGATACATGCGCAAGGGAAGATCCGGCGTGATGCGGTGCAGGCGGCGGGTCTCCCGTTCAACGGCGAAGAGCGCCCAACCGTCGCCCTGATTGCCGGCGGCGAATATTCGCTTACCGTCAGCCGACCAACTGCCGCCGTACCATTGTCCGGGGTGGCGGATCACTGGTTCCGACCTGCCGCCGGTTGCAGGGAGCACACGGATATCCGCATTGCCACCCCGGATCTGTTGGACCAATATCCAATTCCCGTCGCGCGAGAAATGCGCATAGCCATGGGATTCCGGGCCAAATGTAAGTTGTGTCAAGTTGCGGCTGGCGATATCCAGTTTCCAGACCTGGTGGTTAGGCTCTTCGGTGTGAAAGGCCACAGAATTGCCGTCGAGCGAGAAACTGGGTTGTACCAGTTTGTGGTTGTTGGTCAGGGTTGTTACCGAACCGTCAGCAAGCCCGATGTCTTGTATCGAATCAAATCCTTCGGGCGTTCTCAACAGATGGCGTACGGAACTGCCGGTCTGCAGAAACGTGGGATAGTACAGCGCGACGTTCTCGCGGCCAATGGAGACCGGCGGACTACCATCCAATCGGTCAATCCAACTCTGCGCGGGCCGGCCAACGGGCAATTTGGTGTAGACAATAGCGCGGCCATCGGGAGACCACATTGGCATGTTGTATCGGAAGCCGGTTTCCCGGCTGATATCGAGCGGCTGGCCAGCGCGCTGCAACCCATTCAAGTCCTGAACGAGTATTTGGCTTTTTGAGAGGATTGCGCTGTAAGCGATTCGGTCGCCTTCGGGTGAGATGGCGAGGTCGCGGGGGACGGCGATGCTGGGTTGATAGACAGCTTCCGGTTGGCCCACCGGCGCCAAGGAAGAAGGGTCCAAACGCAGGAGCCAGGCGCCGATATCGCCGTTAAGTTTGGAGCTGATGTAGTATAGCCGGCGGTTGTCCCGGGAAAAAACGGCGCTGCCGAGTGTGATGTTTGCCGGCATTTCGAAGCGCTTTCGCAGCAGGTCCCCTTCGAGCCGGAAGGTGTACAGCGCGGCCACGCGCGATTGGTAGTTGATGAACCGGATCTCCGTGCTATCGGAACTCCAGGACGGGAATGCCTGGCCGCCGGGCAGTTTCGACAGTGGCACAATTTCGCGAGCCTCGCCGCCATTGGCCGGCACCAGCCAAAGGGACGAATTGGGGGCGGGCCAGTAGTAGTCGGTGGGGCTAAGAGTTGGCCGGTCGTGGGAGAGGAATACGATCCACTTACCGTCGGGCGACCACGCGGGTGCGGCTCCAAACTTAGTCAGGCGCTCGATGGCGCCGCCGGAGGCTGGCGCGCGGTAGATACCAGGATCCTTGAAGGAACTGTAAGCGATGGATTGCCCGTTTGGTGAGAAACTGGGGTAGAAATTCTGGCCGCCGTTCGACGTGACCTGGATCTCACGGCCGCCATCAAGAGGGCGGACTTGGATTTCAAAGGAACCGGAACGGTCCGAAGCATAAGCGAGCAGGTGCCCGTCGGGCGAGAAGACTGCGTTGACGTCCAGGCCGCTGTTGGATGTGACCTGTGAATTGGACTGGAACGTAGGGGTGGCCGGAGGCGTTTGGTTGTGCCGGAAGGCATAGGCAGCGATGCCAAGAATCAGCACGGTCGCGCCGGCAAGGAGAAATACCGGCGGGCGTGAGGCCGTACCAGCTTGCGGCGGGGCGACGGCTGCGAACGGCGGTTCCGGATCTGCTTCGGCAACAAAGCGATAGCCGATAGTGGGGATGGTCTCAATGAACCGGGGGGCCTTGGAATCGTCCCCCAGCGCTTTACGAAGCTGAGCGATGGCGCGTGTGAGCGCGTTGTCGGTAACGGCCACGTCGTGCCATACGGCGTCCATGATCTCGTCTTTCGGGACGGCGCGGCCGGTGTTTTCCAGCAGGAACTGCAAAAGCCGGAACGCTTTTGGTTCCAGCGGCCGGACGGTGCCATCTACCGTAAGCTGTAGATTCGCGACATCGATCTCGATACTTCCGAAGCGATACAGGCGCCGCTGGACCGGCATACGAATCCATTATCCTTTCCAGGGAATCAACACGTCTGGTTGGCTTTTTGATTTTACCAGCGGCGGCCATTCTCCGGCATGGGCAGGCTTTGGCGCAATGGAATGTTAGTAATCGATTCGAGCGCGGAGCGGCTGGCAGCTTACGAACGGCTTGCGTCCTCGCAGGCTTGAAATTGAAGTATATAGTCCCTCCATAACTTCTATGTCTGCCATCACGCGGAATGTTGATATAGTGATGTTAATGTCAAGCGAACTTAATGAATCGATTCTGGAAGCGGCTTTGGAGGGGTTTCAAATTCAACTTGCCACGGTGCAAAGCCAGATCGCGTTCGTAAAGGCGCAACTGGGCGGTACGAAGCCCAGTATGCCTACAGGAAAGCGGACCCGCATGGTTAGCGAGGAGGGGCGGCGGCGGATGGCTGAAGCCCAGAAACGCAGATGGGCGAAAGTTCACGCGGCAAAAGGTAAGTAACCCGGCCGCGGGGCGCTAGACGAAGGTCTTGAACTCCATAACATCGCCGTCCTGCACCACGTACTCTTTACCTTCTGTTCGCAGTTTTCCCACGGCGCGTGCGGCGGCGAAACTGCCCAGCGCAACCAGATCCTCATAGGCGATGGTTTCGGCGGAGATAAACGCCTTTTCGAAGTCCGAATGAATAACACCGGCGGCTTGGGGCGCCTTGTCGCCGGCGTGGATGGTCCAGGCGCGGGTTTCTTTTTCCCCGGTCGTCAGGTAAGTGCGGAGACCCAACAGATGATAGGCGGCGCGAATGAGATTGCCCGCTCCGCCTTCGGTGACGCCGAGACTCTCCAGATACTCAACCCGTTCTTCGGGTGGAAGCGTCATCAGTTCGGCTTCGATCTCGGCGGAAACCACTACCACTTCACAGCCTCTATGCCGCTCGGCGAGCTCTTTCACCTTCGCCACCCACGGATTAGCGTCGGGGTTAGCCAGATCGCCTTCGGCGACATTGCAGGCGAATAGAGTGGGCTTGGCGGTCAAGAGAAATAGCGGCTTCATCAGCGCCTTTTCCTCTGGTGTAACTTCCAGGCTGAAAGCGTGGAACCCGTTGCTAAGATGCGGTTCCAGGCGGTCGAGCAGTTCGAGTTCGGCTACGATCTTTTTGTCGCCCGACTTTGCCGCCTTCTGCTGGCGCTGACGGCGCTTCTGTACGCTGTCGAGGTCGGCGAGCATCAGTTCGGTGTCGATGACTTCGATGTCGCGGACGGGGTCGACCGTGTCCATGACGTGTTCAATGTCGGCGTTCTCGAAGCAACGGACCACCTGCACGATGGCGTCGACTTCGCGAATGTGGCCCAGGAACTGGTTGCCTAGCCCCTCGCCCTGGCTGGCGCCCTTTACGAGGCCCGCGATATCCACGAACTCAAACACGGACAGCACAATCTTCTGTGAACCGCTGATCTTCGACAGCACGGCCAACCGCTCGTCGGGAACGGTCACCACGCCGTTGTTCGGCTCAATGGTGCAGAAGCGATAATTGGCGGCCATCGCCTTGCGGCTTTGGGTCAACGCGTTAAACAGGGTACTCTTGCCGACGTTCGGCAGGCCAACAATTCCGGCGCAAAGCATGAAATACCATTTTATGCTTTATAGATGATCGAGCGCTACGATGACTTGCCCAAGGCGCTGAAGCGGGAAATTCGGGAGTTGGCCGGTGTCGTGCACGAACGGCTGCTGGCGGTGGAATTGCGGAAGCTGGATGCGGAGTTTGCGCGCTGGCGAGCTGGAGAAATCGATGCGTTTGAGTTGTCGGCGCTGATCCATAAGTTTCACGAAGGTCCGCCGCGGGAGCTTTGGCTGCGTTTCAACACGAACCATGTCCGGACTCTGAGTTGGCATATATCCGAAGCGCTGGCCGATGGGACATTGCGCGCCGAGGAAGTCAGCGCCGAAGTGAAGCAAATTCTAGGCTACAAATAAGAAACGGGCCGCCCTTAGGGAGCGGCCCGTTTTCCGTTGGTTATTGGATTAGAAGCTGTAGCGGAGGCTAAGCTGCAAATTGCGTTCGCTGGTCTTGCTGGTAACCAGGCCGAAGGTGGCGGAGGTGGGATTGGTATCCGCACCGCTCCAGTTCGGGTGGTTGATCCAGTTGAAAGCCTCGAAGCGGAACTGAATGTTCTGGCGTTCGGCGAAACGGAAGTTCTTGAACGCGGACAGATTCCAGTTCTGCAGGCCGGGGTTGTGTACGTCGATGGAGAAGCGGTTCTGATTCGGCAGCTGACCGTTGGCGGGCTTGGTGGCCAGCGTCTGGGTCCCGTTGGATCCGCGAATCGGATCGAACCAGAAATTGGAGATGCCCGTGTAGTTGCCGGCGGCATTCACACTGGCGAACTCATGCTTCAGCGCCGGTTGGCCGCTTAGGCTCCAGGGCTTGGTATTGGCGGAACCAATACCAAGGTAGTCGTCGCCGTTACCAATCAGGAACGGCGCACCGGTCTGGTACTGGTTGACGCCGGAGAGCTGCCAACCGCCGGCAATGGCGCGCAACGCCTTGTTGTCGGACTGATTGAAGAACGGCAACTCATAGACGAAGTTCACGACCGCGACATGGCGAGTGTCAAAGCTCGCTTTGCCCCAGTTCAACTCCTGGTTGTAGACGTCGATGAAGGCGTCACGCGGACCGGAGTTGTTGTCCATGGTCTTGGCGAGCGTGTAGGCAAAACCGAACAAGAGTCCCTTCGAGAAGCGGCGGTTGACTTCGACCTGGAGCCCGTTATACTCGCTGCGGCCGGAATGCTCCAACATATTAATGTTGGCGAACCCTTTGTACGGACGCAGGAAGTTGACGTTGGCGCCGGCGTTTTCCGGCTTGAAGGTGGTGCCGGTGGGCAGTTGGTTCAAGTCGCGCTCGCGAGAGAGGTAGTTGCTGGCGGCGCCGACATAGCCGACTTCCAGCGTGGAACCGAAGAAGATTTCGCGTTGATAGCTGAGGTTCCAGTTATATGCGCGGGGAATCTTGTAGACCGGGTCAATAGTCATGAAGAACTGCGGAAAGGCAACGCTGGTGCCGCCGCCAGGCCGGTCGGCGCCGCCGTTGGTCACGGAGGCCATGGGCTGGAAGGGCGGGTTGCCGCCCAGGAAGACGGAGTCATACACGCCGGGGCGCGACATGAACCCGCCGATACCTGCGCGGAGGACTTGCTTGTTGGCGAACGAGTAAGCCAAGCCGATACGCGGCATGATGTTGAACTGTGCTTTGGACGGATAAGCGTCGCCGCCGTCGAGCAAGCGATTGTACTGCCCGCTATCGATTGCCGGAACGCGTCCTTTACCGGCATCCGGGAAGGACGTGCCGGGTATCTGGACACCGTTGTAGCGGTCGCCGGAAAGAATGTTGCCGGAGGCGCGATCGATCACCGCGGCGTTTGCCTGGCTGTACTTGTTGGGGTCGAAGTAGGCCATATTGCCCCACAGCGACTTGTAATAGCCGTTCATCCATGTGCCGCGGAGCCCGAGCTCAAGTTTCAACTTCTGGGTAACGCGCCAGGAGTCTTGGGCGAAGAACTCCGCCATGTGGCTGCGATAGGGGGTGTAGCTGCGCGGTCCAATTTCGGCGTAGGTGGAGAACAGGCCAAGGGCCGCATTTCCCATGCCAACGTTGGTTCCGGGCGCTCCGCCCGGACGAACGTCGTTGAACACGAAACGGCCGTTCTGGTTGTTCGTGCCGCCGGGAACGCCATTGACATTAATTTGGTCAAAGTCGTTCTGGCCGGAACGCTCCCACAGGAAGCCGAACTTAAACGTATGGTTTCCGGACACCTTGGTGAAGTTGTTGGACAACTGGTAAATGGGACCTCCGGAGCTTGAAGGATACGGTCCGCCATCGATCGTGCCCAGGTTCGGAATTTCGATCGTCGGAATCTTATCTTGAATTTCCTTTGGTTCGGAGAAGATATACGGATAGTTGATTCCCGACTTCGAACGGAGGTAGCGTTCGCCGGTTGTATCGATGGCGATCTTTACCGTGTCCGCGGAAGCCGAGACCGTGAACTCGTTGATCATCGTGGGGCTAAGCGTCCAGATATGGCTCAGGCTACCAGTTTTATTCGGGCGGTTGAAGGCCGTGATGGCGTAGTCAAAGTTCGTGCGGAAGGCATCGAGGCTATTGATGGCCATGTTGACACCGCGGAACTTAAGGACCTGATTTTGCGTCGGGTTGAAGTCGATCGCAATGGTGTCTTTCCTCTGGTTTTGCGGGTTCGGCCGGACCTGATAGAAGTTGGCGTTGCCCTGGTAAGTGCCATTGGGCAGCGGATAGGTCCGGAGGAAGGCCATGCCGTTGGCGCTCTGGCGATTTGCAGGAATGATGTTGCCGGGGAAAGGCGTACCTGTATTGGGGTCGTTGATGGTTCGCACGCCCCCATAGAAGATATTCGTTGGGCTGAGGAGTTCACTGAAGTCGCCATTGCGCATGGCCGACGTGGGAACTTTCTGCGGCGTGTTGCCCGCTTCCAAGCGATACTTCACCCATTCCTGGCTAAAGAGGAAGAACAGCTTTTCGCGGTTCTTATTAAAGATTTTAGGGATGGTGACAGGACCGGAGAGGTTGTAACCATACTGGTTGAACCGGAACGGGTTGACGAAATTCGTCGTTGGGTTCCGGTTACGTCCCCACTGGTTAGCGTCCAAAGCGCTATTGCGAAGATAGTCGTAAGCGCTTCCGTGGAAATCCTTGGATCCGGACCGCGTAACCATACGGACCTGACCGGCGCTGGAACGGCCATATTCGGCCGAATAGTTAGCGGTAAGGACTTGGACTTCCTGAACCGTATCGAGATCGGCCGTGCCGATAGACGTGCCATTGGCCCGCGTACGGACGCCGACTGCGCCGTCAAAGGTGATCAAGGAATCCTGCGTACGGCCGCCGTTCATGGCCAGGCCGGCCTGGGTGAGTCCGAAACTGAAGCTGGAGAGCGCGGAGCCGCTGCGTACGCCAGGCTTCAACAGGGCCAGGAACAGCGGGTTGCGGCCATTCAGTGTCAGGTTCTGAATCTGTTTCTGTTCGACGGTCTTGCCGACAACCGCTGATTCAGTGTTAATCTGCGCCGCGCTGGCTTCCACATTGACGACTTCAGTCAATTGGCCAACGCTGAGTTCGAGGTTGACCGCCAAAGGCAGGCCGGCGTCGAGCTTATTACGAGTCGTGGACGATTTCTTAAATCCAGGCGCTTCCACCGTGACGGTGTAGTAGCCGGGAGCAATATTGGTTACGGTGTAGAAGCCAGTTTCATTGGTAGTCGTCTGGCGTTCAAATGCAGTGTCTTCGTTTCGAAGGGTGACCTTGGCTTTGCTGACCACGGCGCCACTGGGATCCTTTACAACGCCAGAGATGCTGGAGTTGTCCGACTGTCCCAGGAGGCCCATGGCGCAGAGGAGCGCCAGGGCCCCGAACTTACGCACTTGGTACATTCTGTGTTTCTCCTGAAGCCCCCTCGGGAGCTTAATGGTCTAATTGTACGAAACCTTTTGTTGCATGCCAGTGTCTAAACAAGAATTCATTTTTTGGAAAGATGTCACCGTATTCCGAGATGAGCAACTCGCCCTGGACGGGGTGAACCTCGCAATTCATTTGGGGGAGAACGTCGCCATCCTGGGGCCAAACGGCTCCGGCAAATCCACCCTCATCAAGACGATTACCCGGGAACTCTACACACGTTGGCCACCACCCCGATGTGAAATGAGAATATTCGGCCAGCAGATATGGAACGTATGGGAGTTACGGAGCTGGATGGGCATCGTCACCAACGACCTCGTCCAAATGTGTACGCAGCCCTATTCCGTCTTTGAAACCGTTCTTTCCGGCTTTCATTCCAGCGTCGGCATTTGGCCCTACCATACGGTCACTCCGGAGATGGAAGCGCATGCCGAGGAACTGCTGGATTACCTCGAGATCCGGCATCTCCGCGAGCGGCTGATGACCGAACTCTCCTCCGGCGAGGCCCGCCGCGCCGTCATCGCCCGGGCTTTGGCGCATTCGCCGAAGGCACTCATATTAGATGAGCCCTCCAACAGCCTCGACATCCGCGCCATGGGGGAACTTCGTGACGCCACTCGAAAGCTGGCGCAGAGCGGAGTGGCGGTGATCCTGGTCACCCACCACCTACCGGACATTGTCCCGGAGATTGATCGCGTTATCTGCATGAAAAACGGAAAGGTCTACCGCGATGGGCCGAAAACGGAGATTCTCACCGAACCCCATTTGAGCGATTTGTTCGGAATTCCGGTGAGTGTCGTCCAACGGGACGGCTTTTACCACATGTGGTAACCGATTCGTTATGATACTCGGATGCTTTCAGGATCTCGTTTTATCCCAGTATTCGCCCTGTTGCTGTATGCTCCCGCATACGCGCAGGACGCCCGAGGAACAGTACTAGGCCGCGTCACCGACTCTACCGGTGCGACGGTGCCCGGCGCCGATGTGCGCATTACGAACGCGAAAACCGGCGTTTCCGCCAGCGCCAAGACAAACGACGCGGGGAACTTCACTCTTCCTTACTTGATCAGCGGTACCTACACCCTCACTTCGGAAGCCAACGGGTTCAAGAAGTGGGTCCGCAATGAGATCCAGGTTCGCATTAACGACAGCGTGGAAGTTAACATCGAGTTGCAACTCGGCGCGACCACCGAAACGATAGAGGTCAAGGATACGTCACCCATCCTGTCGACCGCGGAAGCTTCGCTCGGCCAGGTAATCGACGAGCGCCGCGTGCAGGAATTGCCGCTCTTCGCCGGAAATGCCATGGACCTGGTGCATCTCGCCCCGGGCACCGTCAACGGTACCAATCTCCGGCTGCGCAAAGCCGCCTTCAACTCCGCCCCGTCGACATTCTCAACCGATGGCGGTGGAAACAACCAGAACGAGTTCTCCATCGACGGTGTTTCGAACACCTTCAGTGACGGCACCGCGCCGCGCGTTGCCTTCAGTCCCCCGCCGACCGCCATCAGCGAGTTCAAAGTTCAAACCACAGCATTTGACGCCTCGCTGGGCCACACCATGGGGAGCACCGTGAACGTGTCGACAAAGAGCGGCACCAACGCCATCCATGGCGAAATGCACGAATGGCTGCGCCACTCCGCCCTGGACGCTCCCACCATCTTTAATAATCGCACCGGACAGAGCCTGCCCATCTACCAGGACAACCGGTACGGCTTTTCGGTCGGCGCGCCCATCACGATTCCCAAGGTCTACAACGGAAAGAACCGGACGTTCTGGTTCTACTCGTGGGAAGCCAATAAGTTCGGCTCCCCGGAAGCCAATACGTCCACCGTACCGACTGCCAAGATGCGCACCGGCGATCTTTCTGAGTACCTCGCCCGCGGCGCCGCTTACCAGGTCTACGATCCCCGCAGTACACAGTTGGTCAATGGCCGGTACGTTCGCACGCCGATTCCGGGGAACATCATCCCACCGAGCCAGATTGACGCCGTCGGCAGGAACATGGCAGCCCTCTATCCGCTTCCGAATTCGCCCGGCACGACAACCGTTGAACAGCGTAATAACTTCTTCCGCACGGGCAAGGCGCTGGAAGACTACTGGGTCTGGCTGGCGCGTTTTGACCATGCCTTCAGCGAGAACCACCGCATCTTCGTCCGGCTTCATCGCGATTTCTGGGAAGAGGACAAGAATCGTGTGTTCAGCAACGATGTCAACGGCGTCATTCTCAACCGCAACAACAAGGGCATCGCTTTCGACGACGTCTACGTCGTTAGCCCCACGCTGCTGTTCAACTTCCGTTACGGCCTGACGTTCCAGGACTTTCCCGAACGGCGTCCTTCTCGCGGTACGGATCTGAGCAAGCTTGGCTTCTCGCAGAACCTGGTCAACCAGGTGGTCGATCCCGCGCTGGCAACCCTTCCCAACGTTGGCGTGAATCCCTTCACTTCTCTCGCCTCGTGGGAATCCGGCGACGGTTTGACGGCCGCCACTTCGCACTCCTTCGTCGGAAACTTCACGAAGATGATGGGCAACCATAACTTCCGCTTCGGTCCGGAGTTCCGTGCATACCGCGAGAATCGCAATCGCTTCCACCAGGGCACGTCGCCGCAGTTTGCCTTCAATGCCACCTATACGAAGGCCAACGATACGGCGGCCAACCCAACGCTCGGCGGCGAAGTCGCGGCCATGCTGCTGGGCATCCCCGCCGGTTCGATGAGCGTCACCGACAGCTACGCCGAACAGGACACTTACACCGCTATCTACTTCCAGGACGATTGGAAAATCTCCAAGAAACTCACCATGAACATCGGCGTGCGCTGGGAGTATGAAACCGCGATGACCGAGCGCTTCAACCGTGCCGCCATACATTTCGCCGGCGAAACGCCGAACCCGCTCGATGCGCAGGCGAAGATCAACTATGCGGCCGCGCCCATCCCCGAACTCCCGGTCAGCCAGTTCAAGGCGTATGGCGGCTTAACCTTCGCCGGTGCGGGCGGCAATCCGCGTTCCTACTGGCAGGCGCCGAAGTCGAACTTCATGCCCCGTATCGGTCTCGCCTACCAGATCCTGCCGAAGACGATTCTTCGCGCCGGCTATGGAACTTACTACGCCTCGATCGGTTCCAACTTCACCAACACGAATCTTTCCGGATTCCTGCAATCCACGCCGATCCAGGCTTCGCTCGATAATGGCCTGACCTACATCGCCACGAATGCCAATCCGTTCCCCAACGGATTAATCAAACCGGCGGGAGCCGCGGGCGGCCTGATGACCAACATCGGCCAGGACGTCGCCTTCTGGGCCGCTAAACGCTACAACCCCTACGCCCAGCGATGGAGCTTCGGGTTGCAGCAGGAACTGCCCGGGAAGTTCATGGTGGAAAGCTCCTATGTCGGCAACCGCGCCGTTCGCCTGAACATCAACCGCCAGTTGAACAACACGCCGGCACAATACTTGAGCACCTCGCCGGTCCGCGACCAGGCAACGATCGACTACCTCGGCCAGAACTCCCGCAACCCGTTCTTCGGCCTCAACCCGATCTACGGCCAGAACATCACCAAGGGCAGCCTTCTCCGGCCGTTCCCGCACTTCGGCAACGTCACGCTCAACGGCGATCAGTCCGGCTACTCGTGGTATCACTCGCTACAGAGCCGCCTCGAGCGCCGATTCTCCAGCGGCTGGACTCTCCAGGCCTCTTACACCTGGTCCAAGGCCATGGAGGCGACCGAGTTCCTCAATGCCGTCGATCCCCGTCCTTATGAAGTCGTGGCCGGGCTCGATCGAACCCATCGCGTCGCCGGCTCCGGCATCTGGGAACTCCCCTTCGGCCGCGGCCGTAAATTCGGCGCCGATATGCATAAGGCGCTCGACTTTGCCGTCGGCGGCTGGCAACTCGGCGGTCTGTATCAGCACCAGTCCGGCGCTCCGCTCGGCTTCGGCAACCGCATCTTCAATGGCAGCCTCGACAACATCGTGCTGCCGGAAGGCCAGCGCAGCGTCGACGGCTGGTTCAACCTGAACGCCGGCTTCAACCGCAACGCCGCACAGCAGCTTGCATCGAACATCCGCACGTTCCCGATCCGGTTTAACGGCGTCCGCGGACCGAACCAGGACCGCTGGGACTTCTCGCTGATTAAGAACTTCCGCATCACGGAACGCTGGACCACCCAGTTCCGCGCCGAGACGTTCAATGCCATGAATCACTCCAATCTGGCCGATCCGAATACCGATCCGACGAGTTCATCCTTCGGCCTGATCACCGGGCAGGACCCGCCGCGGTCGTGGCAGTTCTCGCTGAAGGTCACCTTCTAGTAAACTGGGATGCAGGCGGGCCTTTAGCTCAATCGGTTAGAGCAGCGGACTCATAATCCGTTGGTTCCCGGTTCAAGTCCGGGAGGGCCCACCAGCTTCCAGGATCGCTTTATGAATCGGTGGCTCTTAGCGGCCGGTGTCTATAACCTCGCGTGGGGCGCTGTCTTCGGCGCCTTCCCGAACCTGTTGTTCGATTGGGCCGGAATGGCGCGGCCGAATTATCCCGAGATCTGGCAATGCCTCGCCATGATCGTCGGTGTTTATGGTGTCGGATACGCAATTGCGGCCTTCGACCCTTACCGCCATTGGCCAATTGTGCTCGTAGGATTTCTGGGCAAGCTCTTCGGACCGATTGGATTCCTCCACGCTGCGATCACCGGGCGGCTGCCCTGGAAGTTCGGCGTGCTCAATATCTTCAATGACCTGATCTGGCTCATTCCTTTCTTCCTCATCCTTCAGGGCGCCTGGCGAACCTACCTGGCCGACCCCGGCGCCGAATTCTCCGCCATCACCGACCAGCACGGCCAGACCCTCGAAGCCATTTCGAAGGACCAGCCGGTCTTGCTTGTCTTCCTGCGCCATTTCGGCTGTACCTTCTGCCGCGAAGCCCTCGCCGACATCCGCGTGCAGCGCTCCCGCATCGAAGCCGCCGGCGTTCGCATCGCGTTGGTACACATGAGCCCGGAACCGGACGCGGCGGCATTCTTCGCCGGTTACGATCTCGCCGACGTTTCTCGTTTCTCCGATCCCGGGCGAGGTCTCTATCGCCGCTTTGAACTGGTACGTGGAAATTGGACGCAACTCTTCGGGCTCAGTGTCGTCTTTCGCGGAATTCGTACGCTTTTCGCCGAAGGTCACGGGCTTGGGATGCCGACGGGTGATGCCTCGCAAATGCCTGGCGTATTCCTGGTCCTCAACGGTAGGGTAGTGCAATCCTTCCGCCACGACAACGCGGCGTCCCGGCCCGACTATTGCAAGTTGGCTGCCGTGTAAAGCTCGTTCAGCGTCCATTCCGGGATCGCGCCACGCCGGGAAGCGACCAACGAGCCCAACGTTGTCGCCAGACGCGCCGTCCGGTCCAGCGGCCATTGATTGGTAAGGCCGTGCAGCAGCGCAGCGGAGAACGAATCGCCCGCGCCGACCGTGTCGATGGCGTCTACTACCGGCGCGCGTTCCCGGACCTCGTCACCGTTAGCGAGAATCCGGCAGCCATCCGCTCCTAATGTGATGCAGAGCGCCGATAACGGATACCGCCGCAGCATCGCTTCCGCCGGCTCGCCGTCGAGCGCGAGTTCCCGCGCAATCCATGAAAGCTCATCGTCATTGCATTTGACGACAGAGGCGGCATTCAGCAGTTCCTCCACTGTGGCCGGGTCTTCAAATCCCGGCCGCAGATTGACGTCATAGAAAAGCGGAATTCCGCCTAATGCGAGGCGCGCCGCGCGGGCCATCGGGCAGGTTTGCTGCAGCGTGCCACAAACCAGCCAAGCCGGCCGCAAGGCCTTCAACGCGATAGCATCGTCCGGAGAAACCTCCGGCTCCTCCCAGGCCGAAGGCCGCCGCAGATGGTAACTGGGGCGGCCGTAGCTATCGAGCACCACATCGACGATACCGGTCGGCCAATGCGGATGACGGCGCGTGTAAGTCATGTCGACACCAAGCGCCTCGGCATGCCGAATCGCTTCATCGCCAGCCTCGTCGAGCCCAACGCCGCTAACGAAGTACGAAGCAAAGCCGAGCCGCGCCGCATGGGCAGCTAAATTAAACGGCGCCCCGCCCAGTAGACGATGGTCCGGATACTGATCCCAGAGAATCTCGCCCAGCGAAATAAGCCCAGGAGGCATCCGTCAATCTTTGCATACCGTGACGCAGGGGCGCCGTTTCACTCAGCGCAGATCAAACCGGTCGAGGTTCATCACCTTCGTCCATGCCTTGGCGAAGTCCTGCACGAACTTTTCCTTGGCATCGGCGGACGCATAGACCTCGGCCAGCGTCCGCAATTCGGAGTTCGCGCCGAAGACCAGATCCGCGGGCGTCGCCGTCCACTTCGCGGCGTTGGTCTTCCGGTCAGTGCCCGTGTAGACCCCTTCCGCGTTCGCGGCCGGGCTCCACTTCGTGGACATGTCCAGGAGGTTCACGAAGAAGTCGTTACTCAGCACACCCGGCCGAGTGGTGAAGACCCCATGAGCCGCTCCTCCGGCATTGGCGTTCAACACGCGAAGCCCTCCGACCAGGACCGTCATTTCCGGTACGGTAAGGTTCAACATTTTGGCTCGATCCACCAGCAGTTCGGCCGGCGATTGGCTCTGCCCGTTCTTGTAATAGTTGCGGAAGCCGTCCGCCGCCGGTTCCAGCAAGGCGAATGATTTCGCATCGGTCTGGTCCTGCGAAGCGTCCACGCGGCCCGGCGCAAAGGCGACTTGCACGTTGAAGCCACCATCCTTGGCAGCCTTCTCAATGGCCGCGCTCCCGCCCAGAACGATCAGATCCGCAAGCGAAACCTGCTTTCCGCCACCCTTCGCGTTAAACTCCTTCTGGATGGCTTCCAGACGGGGCAGCACCTTCGCCAGTTCCGCCGGGTTGTTCACTACCCAATCCTTCTGCGGAGCCAGCCGCAGCCGTGCGCCATTAGCGCCGCCGCGCATATCGGTGCCGCGGAAGGAAGCGGCCGCTGCCCAGGCGGTCCGTACCAACTCGGGAACCGTCAATCCGGAGGCAAGAATCTTCGTTTTGAGCGCTGCAACGTCCTTTGCGTCAATCGCTTTGTAGCTGGCCTTCGGCAGCGGGTCTTGCCAAATCTGATCTTCCTTCGGAACCTCCGAGCCAATATAGCGAGCGCGCGGGCCCATATCGCGATGGGTCAGCTTGAACCACGCCTTGGCAAAGGCCAGCCGGAACTCTTCCGGATTCTCGCGGAATCGCATCGCGATCTGCCGGTAACTAGGGTCCATCTTCAGCGCCAGATCGGTGGTGAACATAATCGGCGCATGGCGCTTCGAAGCGACATGGGCGTCGGGAACCAGATCCGCCGCTTTATTGTCCGCCGGGATCCATTGGGTAGCGCCCGCGGGGCTCTTCGTCTTCACCCATTCGTACGCAAACAGGTTTTCCAAATACTGCGACGACCACTTGGTAGGTGTCGCTGTCCACGCGCCTTCCAAACCGCTGGTCACCGTATCGGCACCGTGACCTTTGCCGCATTTGTTTTCCCATCCGAAACCTTGCTTCTCTAATGACGAAGCGGCCGGTTCGGCGCCGACACACTTGTCCGGCGCATGCGCGCCGTGCGCTTTCCCGAACGTGTGACCGCCGGCGATCAGCGCCAGCGTCTCCTCATCGTTCATCGCCATGCGACCGAACGTTTCGCGAATATCCTTAGCCGCCGCCAGCGGGTCCGGGTTGCCGTTCGGACCTTCCGGATTCACGTAGATCAGGCCCATCTGGACTGCCGCCAAGGGGCGCTGCAGATTACGATTACCGCTGTAGCGCCTATCGTCCAGCATCTTCTGTTCAGGGCCCCAATACACCAACTCCGGCTCCCAATCGTCGGCTCGGCCGCCCGCAAAGCCGAACGTCTTGAACCCCATGTTTTCCATTGCCACGTTACCCGCAAGCACCATCAAGTCGCCCCACGAGAGCTTTGCGCCGTATTTCTGCTTGACGGGCCACAACAGGCGGCGAGCTTTATCCAGATTTCCGTTATCCGGCCAGCTATTCAGCGGATCGAAACGCTGCTGGCCGCCATCGGCGCCGCCCCGCCCATCGAGCGTCCGGTAGGTTCCGGCGCTATGCCAGGCCATGCGTATGAAGAACGGCCCGTAGTTGCCGTAATCGGCCGGCCACCAGTCCTGCGATGTGGTCAGCACCTGATTGATATCCTGCTTAACCGCCTTCAGGTCGAGAGTCGCAAAAGCTTTGGCGTAATTGAAGTCGCGCCCCAGGGGATTCGACTCGGCCGAATTCTGCCGAAGGGGCGAGAGGTCGAGCTTCTCCGGCCACCAGAATTTGTTTGACTGCGGTTGCTGAGCGCCGGCGAAATTCGCAAACGCGAACGAGGCGGCTGCGAACACGAAGGCAGAGCGCCACGGACATAAATGATTCTTCATACGCCCAATTCTAGGCGCCGCCTTGACATAGTTCAATACGATTGCGACTATCATCTTGATCGGTTTTTCCTATGAGTAACAAATCACGGGCACGGGGGTTCGATCTGCGCCAACTGGAGCTGTTTTGTGCACTGGCGCGCTCCGGAAGCTTCACGAAAGCGGCCGACGAACTGGGAATCGCCCAGCCTACGCTCTCCGAACAGATCGCGAAACTCGAAAAAGGCCTGGGAGCGCCGCTCTTCGAGCGGCTGAACCGGAGAATCGAACTGACCCCGCTGGGCCATGCGATTCTCGGCAAGGCGCAAGCGTTGCTCAAAGACGCGGCGGCACTTCCGGAGTACTTTGAGCGCGCCCAGGAAGGAGTGCGCGGCCCATTGCGCGTCGCTGCGATTCCGACCGTCCTGCCGTACTTCCTGGCGCCGATTCTAAAGGGCTTCGTCGGGCGTTATCCGGAGGTCGATCTGCACGTCCGGGAGGGAACGACCGTGGAACTTGTCGAACAGGTTCTGGAGGGAGTAATTGACGTGGCGATCCTCAGCCTGCCGGTGGAGGAGGCCGGACTGGTGATGAAGGAGCTGTTTCGCGATCAGCTCTATCTGGCCGTGCCGCGGGACCATCGTCTGGCCTCCGCAGGGAAAGTGCATTTGCGCAATTTGGCGGAAGAACGGCTGCTGATCCTGAAGGATGGGCACTGCCTGCGAGACGAATCGCTTGCCGTATGTGATCGGGCAAGGGCTCGCTTCGAAAGCCACTTTGAGGCCGACCAGGTCCTCACGATTTTCGAATTGATCCGCGCCGGCTTTGGCGTGAGCATTGTCCCGGAAATGGCGCGCAGCTTGAGCGAAGGCTGCCAGTTACTGGAATTCGAGCCAAAAGCCAGCCGCCGCATCGGCTACATTCGCCTGGAATTGCGGTATCTGTCGAAGGCGATGGAGGCGTTTACGGCCTACCTACAGGAGTCCGCACCTCGCAAGCAACTCGGCGTTGTTCCCGCAAATGGCCCGAACGTCATCTGACAGGCGTTCGTCCTTGCTGCCCCGAGCCCAGAACTCTCGCGCGGCGTCCATCGCATCGTCCCATACGTCCAAGGTGTCCGATGTGATCTTCGGTACTGCAAAAACACGGCGTGGCACTTGCCCATCTGCGGTTGGCGCGTACAGCATTGAGACTTGATCGAAAGCCGGTGCAAGTCGCGGAATTTCCTCTTCCGTGAAAAAGAGTACGTTGTGCTGGTGCCGGTCGGTATTTCCGATGAGAGCTCCAAATGCATCGAGCCAGCGAAGCCGTCGCGCATCGTCATAGGTAATTCGGCGGGCCTCGCTGAGCGAGGTTGCGGCGCGAGCCCAAGGATCGGCCGGATCGTCGTGCAAAGCCGCAAGACTCAAAACGCCACGCCGCCCGCGCAATCCCACACGGTCAAAGCGTTCGCTCTCGAGAAACCAATGCGAGGGCGTTTCGATAATGGCCGTGCGTGCGGCCGAAATCCCTTTCGAATCGGCAATCTCAAGCGCAACTCCCTCCATAATTATTAGATCGCACCATCGCTGCGCGACGGCATCGGCCGAGCCTCCACGCGCGGCAAACTTTACCAGCACGTGCCGTCCATCGGCAAAAACGCCAAACTTCGGTCGCTCACCGCCAGCCGACGAGCCGGGCGGATGTCCGGCGATTGTGGCCTCGGCCAGCGCAGGGTAATCATTACGGGTTGCGGCGGCATCCCCTGGCGCTTGCCAGCGGGCAAAGGATTCCTCGCCAATGATGAGGTTCCCTGGCATGTCTTCACCTCGACGCGACATTGCGATCAGGATGTGGTGATCAGACCAATCGGTCAGTCGCGGCGGCAGCCGAAGGTCGGCATGAGTCGCGGCAAAGTGTCGTCCCAGGAATCCCGACGGTTGTGCGTCCACGAGTTCAATCGGAAGCCCGTCCGACACCCGGCCAGCCGGCATCCAAACGGACTGGCGTGCCGCGAGCGTTGTCAGTTCGCCGGCCGGCACTGCGGTGCCGGAGGCGGTGATCCGGAACAGAGGGAAGCGGGAACGATTGAGATTTGGCCACTGATGCCGTAGGCCATAATGTGTAGCCCGGCCGCGGCCGATCCGGACCACCTCGGAGCCGGCGTCCCGCACGATGCGCATAAGCGTTGCGGGCGAAATGCGCAAGCGCTTCCGAAGGTCGGCCGCATGGAGTACTCCACGGCTCAATTCGGTGGCCACACTTGACATGAAACGATTATACAGTGTTGGCGTTCCGCAATTTATAGCAGAAAAGTGGACAATTGAATTGATTTGTCCTGGATTACGAAACGAATTCTGAAACGATAATTGAAACGAAATTACCGATCACAAGCCGAATCGTACGGTTTCGAAGCCAAAGTCGGAAAGCGGTTCAGTATTTGACGGCATTGCCCATCAGGAAGGTGGCGATGTCAGTTGACGCAGCGACGAAGTACGGTTTGGTGGACCTGATCGGGCGCAGACTCCAGGACTCCACGTCGTCGAATGCCAAAGTGGAATGTGGAGGGGCGTCGAGGTCGTGAATGTGAGGTGCGGGTCATCGGTAGTCGTATTGTGACTACAATAGTACGTGGTTGACCGATTCGAGGGAGGCTTGTCATGAGGACTGCGGATACATACGTTCGCGCTCGCATCGACACAGCTACCAAGAAACGTGCCAGTGATGCCCTCGCCGCAATGGGCCTGTCCATTTCGGATGCTATCCGGCTGTTAATGCTGCGTGTTGTGGATGAACGCCGTCTACCGTTCGAGGTCAAGGCGCCGAACGCAAAGACGCGAAAGGCAATTGCCGAGCTTGAGGCGGGGAAAGGCAAGCGCTTCGCCAGTACAGCCGCCCTGATGGCGGACTTGAATGAGGACGATTGAAAGGTCCTCGGCATTCAAGCGTGACTTCAAGCGTGAGAAAGCCTCACCACGCCACCGCAATGATTTGGATTCGCTTGTGTCAACCGTCGTTGCGCGACTGGCGTCCGATCAAGTCTTGCCAAACAAAAACAGGGACCACGGCTTGAGTGGCGTTTGGGCGGGCTACCGTGAATGTCACGTGAAGCCCGATTTGCTGCTGATTTACAGTAAGCCCGGTGCCGACACATTACGTCTGGCGCGGCTCGGCTCACATAGCGAACCATTCGGCTGAGCCGTTAGGTTGCCCGCGTTTTCGGCGTACAGCCTTAAAAGTTTTGGTGGACCTGATCGGGTTCGAACCGATGACCTCTTCCATGCCATGGAAGCGCGCTCCCAACTGCGCCACAGGCCCACGTACTCGGCTTCGTTCAGAATAGCATATTTGCGCCAAATTGGGTACAAACAGAGGGATGGATCGTGAACAAGCCTGGCAAACCGTATGCGAATTCGTGCAATCAGAGGGACTGCGTAAGCACATGCTGGCGGTGGAGGCATGCATGGTCGCCTACGCCCGAAAATACGGCGAAGACGAAGAGAAATGGGCGATAACAGCCCTGCTTCACGACTTCGACTGGGAGATTCACCCGCAAGCCCCGGATCACCCCATGAAGGGTGAACCCATGCTCGCCGAACGAGGCGTCAGCGAAGAGATCCGCCGCGCGATTCTCTCTCACGCCAACTACAGCGGTGTGCCGCGCGAAAGTCTGCTCGAAAAGTCGCTCTTCGCCTGCGACGAACTCGCCGGCTTCCTCACCGCCTGCGCCTATGTCAAACCCGGCCGCCGCATCGACGAAGTGGAAGTGAAATCCGTCCGCAAGAAGCTGAAGGACAAGGCCTTCGCACGCGCCGTAAGCCGCGATGACGTCATCAACGGCGCCGCCGAAATGGGGCTCGACCTCGACGAGCACATTACTTTCTGTATCGAAGCAATGAAACTACGCGCCGAAAGCCTCGGCCTGGCGGGTTGATAAACTCAAGAACGGAAGCCAATCTTGGCCGGTGCTGGGCCTGGTCTTCAAAACCAGCGTGTGGTGCGTTCGCGTCACGGTGGGTTCGACTCCCACTGGCTTCCGCCAAATCTCCCCAATAACTCCCCTCGAATCCGCTCATAATCCGCCCATAGGACCGCATTCGGCGACGGCAGTTTCGACACCACCCGGTGCGCCCAATCCACATACGTCGCGATCTCCGCATTCGTCCACCCATGCGGCGGCGTGTCCCGCAGCGAGTACAGATTGCTGATCTTATCGGCCAGCTTCAGTGCCGCGACCCGCGGAGTTGCATTCGCCGCACCATCAATCTGCGCCTTCTTCCGCTTCTGCCAGCGCAATTTCTTGTCATCGGTCACCGCGAGCACCAGGTCCGCAACGTCCTGCCCGAACACCTCCACCAGAGTTGCATGCGAAATCTGCACATCCTCGATGGTGTCATGCAAATAACCGGCCGCCACTAGATTCGCATCGCAACCGGCCTCGGCCAGCAGCCTCGCCACATGGGCCAGATGATTGATGTACGGAGTCTGGTCGACATCCTTGCGCCGGTGCCGTGTATGCGCCCGCGCCGCGAACTCCGCCGCGCGCGTCACCAGTATCATTCCCTCATCCATGTCTCTACTTTGGTTCTAGCCGAATCCGCCGCTCCGTCGCATTCTCAACGGCCGCCCGCGAATACAGCAGCGGGAAATATTCGCCCTTTCGCCACAAATCCGCCAAGTCCGCGTAATGCGGATCGTCCCACCGCCCCGACTGTCCCGGATAATTCACGGCCTTCGACTCATCCCAATTTCCCACATCCAGCACCATTCGGAACGACGGTCCATTCGTCAACTGGAAACTGTTACCCGTATGCATCGACTGCCACGGCGAAAACGGTCCGCCCGGCGCCGGAAACGGACCCGGCTGTAGCTTAGCCCGCAGGTCCGCGTTCACAAGGTCCCGCAGAGGATGACCGGGCAGCGACTGGTGCAGCTTGCCCCAAGCCGGCTTGCCCAGCCGCACCCACTCTGCATACGCCGGTTCCAAGGTCGCCCTGATCAACGACCGCGCATCGACTTTGAATCTCGCCGACTTCCCCTCCAGCGTCTCCAGCATCACCACCGCATCCGGCGTTGCCACCGCTCCCGCCGGTACCGTTGCCTTCAAAAACGCCGGACCCAAGTGCCGCTTCCACCAGAGTTCAAACAGCGCGGCTGCGGCCGACTCCGTTCCCTCCACGGCATCCCATCCCTGCAACATTTTCACTGCGGGGTCATTGGTATTCAACCCTTTCAGCAGCGCCACTGCTCGCCGCGCCGACACCGACATTAGATCCGTCTGCAGCCTCATGGAGTCGCTTAACGAAACCTTCGCCGCAGGCCGCAGAACCTCTTCAATTCGTCTATGCCGCGAATCATTCGACCACTCAAATCCCAGCTTCCTTTCCTTATACGGATATCCCTCCGGCATGTTCATCTCATTCGAGGTAGAGAAGTAGCCTGCCGATGGATTGTACGAGGAAGGGAACTGCTCCGGCTGCAGAAAACCAGCCCATTCGAACCGTCCATCGCCGGGCACCGGCAGCAACCCATCCCAATTCGGCCGCACCGGCGTCAACCCGCCCGGGCTCCATCCAATATTCCCCTTGGTGTCCGCGAAGAGTTGATTCACCGTAGGCGCGCCGCCGCGAAAACGGCCCTTCTGGAACTCCTCCCAATTCTTTGCTCGCATGTAGGCGATGCTGCCGAAATACGGCGACATCCCCGGCTCCATCCACCCGGTACGCAGCGCGAATGCCCGCTTGCCGTCGGCATGGATCACCGGTCCGTGCCGCGTGAAGGCCAAATCGGCCATCACCGCCGCGCTCCCTTTCACCGCAACGCTTTCTTGCACCACGCGCATCGATTCCCACCCGCCCTTGTAGCGGTACTGCCGGGCATTGGCCGGGTTCAACTCGTAAACGTAAAGATCCTCCTGATCGATGGGAAAGATGGTCAGGCTGAATGCGATCGTCTCGTTGTGGCCCATCGAAATCCCGGGCAGTGCCGGTTCGCCCGCGCCGATGATGTCCAGCCCGGGCGCGCTCACATGCGCGATATAACGAAGGCTCGGCGTGGAATATGCGCGGTGCGGGTCGCCGGCCAGGATCGGACGGCCAGTCGCCGACTTCGCCGGTCCGATCACCCAGTTGTTGCTCCCATCGTCCTGCGAATCGCTATTGGGCTTTGTAAACGGAACAACCTGCGTCGCCAGCGTGAAGACGCGCAGTACATCGGCGGGCAGGCAGGGATCCAACCCTGCGGGCACCTGTGTCTCCCACGGCGGTTGCAAGCCGTTCCGCGCCTGATCGTAACCCGGTCCTTTCACGCGATCGGTCGCGCAGATCGTTTTCGCCCTAGCCACTTCACTCGTCAAATTACGCGTCAATCCATGGCTGCGAATCCGCACAACGTCGGCCGCCTCCCATTTCTCCGGCGCATAGCCCAACACTTGAAACTCGACCGGCAACTGATCCCGATGCGCGCCCAGCCATTCGATATAGGCATTGATCCCCGCCACGAACGACTCCGTGATCGACTTTGCATCCGAACCATAGGCGCTCCACTCCTTCTCTATCGATGACCGATAGAGAAACAGCCTCGCCGCGCGGTCCTGTTCCACATACGCCGGGCCCATTGCCTCCGCCATCCGCCCCAGCCCGCGCCGCCGCCAAAGGTCGATCTGGAACAGGCGCTCCCGCGCCACGTTGAACCCCTGGCCGAAAAACGCATCGGCCGTACTCTCTCCATAAATGTGCGGAACGCCCCACTTGTCTACCAGAATCTCGACCGGCCTCTTCAGTCCCGCCACCGGGATTGTTTCGCCATACGCCGAAGCGGCAAGGAGCAGCGGGAGAACCAGTCGGGAAATCATAGATTCGAACATCATATCTCCGGCAGCTTGTTACACTCGATTTGGAATGATTTCTATCCGCCGGGTAGCGGTGCTGGGCGCGGGCACCATGGGGTCACGTATCGCAGCGCATTTCGCCAACGCCGGGATTCCCGCGTTGCTTCTCGACATCGTCCTTCCGGGCATAGCCGACCGGAACGCCGCCGCAAAGAAGGGGCTCGAATCAGCCTGGAAGGGCCGGCCAGGGGGCTTCTTCACCGATGCACTGCCCGCGCTCGTCACCCCAGGCAACTTGGAAGACGATCTCGTCAAACTCGCTGATTGCGATTGGATCATCGAAGCCGTCACTGAAAAGCTCGACGTCAAGCGCGAACTCTGGACGCGCGTTGCCGCCGTTCGCCGCCCGGGTTCCATCGTCTCCACCAACACCAGCGGCATCCCGCTCTCCCTAATCGCCGAAGGCTTTCCCGATGAGTTCCGCCAACGTTTTCTAGGCACCCACTTCTTCAACCCACCCCGCTATCTCCATCTCTGCGAAGTCATACCCGGTCCCGCTACAGATCCCGCACTGCTCGCCGCGGTGAGCGATTTCATAGACCGCCGGCTGGGCAAAGGCGTTGTTCTCTGCAAGGACACGCCCAACTTCATCGGCAATCGCATCGGTTCCATGTGGGGCTCCACCACGTTCAAGTACGCCGATGAAGACAGCCTCACCGTTGAGGAAGTCGACGCACTCACTGGCTCCCTTATCGGCTTGCCCAATAGCGCCTCTTTCCGACTCATCGATATTGTCGGCGTCGACATCTGGCATCATGTGGGCGGCAATCTCTATCACATGGTGCCGGAAGATCCCTGGCGCGACCGCTTCCAGCCCCACCCCGTGATGGACGAGTTGATGAAGCGCGGATGGCTCGGCGACAAGACCGGCCAAGGCTTCTACAAACGCGTCGGTCCGGCGAAGGAAATCCACGCGCTCGATTGGAAGACCTTCGAGTACCACGCCGCGGCCAAACCCAAGTTTCCCATCGTCGAACAAGCCAAGCTCGTCGAGGATCTGCCCGCCCGCCTCCGCGCCCTCGTCTCATCCACCGACAAGGCCGGAACCTTCCTCTGGAAACTCATGCGCGACGTCCTGCTTTACTCGGCTGAGCGCGTTCCCGAGATCTCCGATCGCATCGTCGAAATCGATCGCGCCATGCGCTGGGGCTACGCCCACACCTTTGGTCCGTTTGAGTTGTGGGATGCGTTGGGCTTCACGGAAACCGCCCGCCGCATGGAGGCCGACGGCCTCACGCTGCCCGAGCCAATCGTCACCATGCTCGCCCGCGGCGCTAAGGGCTTCTACCGCTCGGCCGATGATAACCGCCAGCCGCGAACCGACTACTTCGATTTGCGGGCCGGCCATTACGCCCGGATGGAGGAGCGGCCCGGGGTGCTTTCCCTCGCCGACCGCAAACGCGCCGGCAATACCGTAAAAACCAACGCCGGCTGCTCGCTCATCGATCTTGGCGACGGGGTCCTGTGCGTCGAGTTCCATAGCAAAATGAACTCCCTCGGCGCGGACCAGATGGGCCTGATTCAGGCCGCATACGACGAGTGCAAGTCCGGCTTTCAGGCGGTGGTCATCGGCAATCAAGGCGAACTGTTTAGCGCCGGCGCCAATCTGATGATGATCCTGATGCTCGCCCAGGACGGCGAGTTTGACGAGCTCAACATCGCCATTCACCAGTTCCAGCAGTCCATCATGTCGATCAAGTATGCGCCAGTCCCTGTGGTGGTCGCCGCGCATGGCCGCGCGCTGGGCGGCGGCTGCGAGATGATCCTCCACGCCCCGCGCGTCCAGGTTAGCGCCGAGCTCTACACCGGCTTGGTCGAAGTGGGCGTAGGCTTAATCCCCGGCGGTGGCGGCTGTAAAGAGATGATCCTGCGCCACGGCAACCCGAAGGCGGTCTTCGAGACGATCGGCTACGCCAAAGTATCGACCAGCGCCGAAGATGCCCGCAAACTCGGCATCCTCGACACAAGCGCCGGCATTTCCATGAACGGCGAGCGTTTGATTGCCGACGCGAAAACAGCGGCTCTTGCCTTGGTGCCGAGCTACAAACAAGCCACTCCGCGAACGGACGTCAAGGTGGCCGGCGCCGGCGGCGTAGCGCTCTTAAAACAGGGCGCGTGGATCGGCCACGAAGGCGGCTACATCACCGATTACGATCAGGTCATCGCCGGCAAACTCGCCCACGTCTTGTGCGGCGGCCGCTTGAGCGGCGAACAGTTGGTCGGCGAACAATATCTGCTGGATTTGGAGCGCGAGGCATTCCTGAGCCTGTGCGGCGACGCCCGTACCCAGGCGCGTATGGCCCACATGCTCAAAACCGGCAAACCGCTGCGAAATTAGGGAGACCACATGCAGGAAGCAGTAATTATTGATTGCGTGCGCACGCCGGTCGGCAAAGCGCCGCGAGGCTTGCTCCGCACCGTTCGCCCGGACGATCTGGCCGCCATTGCCATTCGCGGTTTACTCGCTCGTTATCCGGCCGTCGACCCCGCCTTGATCGAGGATGTGATTATCGGCTGTGCCACACCGGAAGCCGAAAGCGGTCAAAACATCGCGCGGCTCGCGGCTTTGCGTGCCGGTTTGCCCGACACCGTCCCCGCTGTCACCATCAATCGATTTTGCAGTTCAGGCTTGCAGTCCATCGCCATGGCCGCGGAAAAGATCCGCTCCGGCGGCGCCGATATCGTCATCGCCGGCGGCGCCGAAAGCATGAGCATGTTGCCCTTCGGCTCCACTCGTTTCGCGCCCAATCCGTGGTTCGTCGACAACAGGCCGGAGGTCTACATCAACATGGGCCTCACCGCGGAAAATCTACAAAAACAGTACGGCATCGCGCGCGACGAACAGGACGCTTTTTCGCTGCGGTCGCATCAGAACGCCCTCGCCGCCCAAGCCGCCGGCAAGTTTGACGACGAATTGATCCCCGTCGAAGTCGCGTTGACGACTGTCGTCGACGGCAAGGCCGTGACAAAAACCTCGACCGTGACCAAGGACGAAGGCCCTCGCGCCGACACCACGCCCGAAGCCCTCGCCAAGCTCAAACCCGTCTTTCACGCCAAGGGCACCGTCACCGCCGGTAACTCTTCGCAAACCAGTGACGGCGCCGCGGCGGCGCTCGTCATGTCGCTATCCAAGGCGCAGGAATTGGGCCTGAAACCCAAGGCCCGCTTCGTCAGCTTCGCCGTTGGCGGGGTGCCCCCGGAGATCATGGGCATCGGCCCGAAAGTCGCCATTCCCAAGGCGCTACGGCTGGCTGGGTTGACGCTCGATCAAATCGGCGTTATCGAGCTCAACGAGGCCTTCGCCGTCCAGGCCCTTGCCGTAATTCGCGAAACCGGTCTCGACATCAATCGCGTAAATGTCAATGGCGGCGCGGTGGCCCTCGGCCATCCGCTCGGCTGTACCGGCGCGAAGCTTACCGCGACGATCCTCCGGGAAATGGAGCGCGAACAGCATCAATACGGCATGGTGACCATGTGTGTCGGCGGCGGCCAAGGCGCGGCCGGCATTTTCGAAAGGATGTAAGGAATGGCAATTGGCGGATCGTTCCTGATCGAAAACTACAACCCGTCCGACGTCTTCACTCCCGAAGACTACAACGATGAGCACCGAGCCATCGCAAAAACCACCGACGAATTCTTCACCCGCGAAGTGGCGCCAAATCTCGACCGCATTCAACACCACGAACCCGGTGTCGCCGTTTCGATCCTCCGCAAATCGGCCGAGCTCGGGCTCACCGCCGTCAGCGTTCCCGAAGAGTTCGGCGGTATGGAGATGGATCTCATCTCGATGCTGATCGTCGCCGAGGGACTCGCCAAGGATGGCTCCTACGCCGGATGGCACGGCGGCCACGCCGGCATCGGCACAATGCCGCTGTTGCTCTTCGGATCCCCCGAACAAAAGAAGAAATACCTCCCGCGCCTTGCCTCCGCGGAACTGGTCGGCGCCTACTGTCTCAGCGAGCCCCAGGCCGGCTCCGACGCCCTCGCCGCCAAGACCCGCGCCGACCTCTCGGCCGACGGCGCCCACTACATCCTCAACGGCCAGAAGATGTGGATCACCAACGGCGGCTACGCTGATCTGTATACCGTCTTCGCTAAGGTCGGCGGGGAGAAATTCACCGCCTTCCTCGTCGAGCGCGCCTTCCCCGGCGTGAAGCCCGGCGCCGAAGAAAAGAAGATGGGCATTAAGGGCTCGTCCACCACGCCCGTCTACTTCGACAACGTGAAAGTGCCCATCGAAAATGTGCTCGGCGAGATCGGCCGCGGCCACATCATCGCCTTCAACATTCTCAATCTGGGCCGCTTGAAGCTCGGGCCGTTCGCCACCGGCGGCATGAAGAACATCCTGCAAATCTCGGCCAAATACGCCAAGCAGCGCATCGCCTTCGGCAAGCCCATCGCCGAGTTCGGCATGATTCAGCAGAAGATCGCCGAAATGGCCGCTCGCATCTTCGTCAACGAAGCGATGTGCACCCGCGTCACCGGGCTGATTCAAAGCAAACTCGAAGGCTGGAATTGGGCACAGCCCGACGCCGCGCCGGTGCTCCTGAAAGCCGTCGAAGAGTTCGCCGCTGAATGCTCCTACGTAAAGGTCTTCGCTTCCGAAGCACTCGATTTCGTAGTCGATGAAGGCGTACAAATTCACGGCGGCTACGGCTTCCATCAGGACTATTTAGTCGAGCGCGCTTACCGCGACTCCCGTGTCAATCGCATCTTCGAGGGCACCAGTGAGATCAACCGCATGCTCGCCACCGGGATGCTTCTGAAGCGCGCGCAGCGCGGCCAATTGGGCCTGGTGGCCGCGGTAAAAAACCTGCAAGCCGAACTGCTTGCCGGTCCCGCCGAATACGATCTGCCAACGGCCGCCAAAAAGGCCACGCTCCTTGCCCTCGGCGTCGCCTACCAGAAATACATGGCCGATCTCGAGCACCAGCAGGAGATCCTCGCCGCGCTCTGCGATATGGCCATGAACGCCTTCGCGATGGAGTCGGCGCTCCTGCGGTCGAAAAAAATGGGCGAGCCGGAAATCGCCAAGGCCATCCTCGATGTGTGGCTCCGCGATGCGATGGACGTTGTAGCGGTATCGGGCCGCACCGTCCTTGCCGCCTGCGCTGAAGGCGATACGCTCCGCACGCAGATGGTCGCGCTTCGCCGCTTCACGAAATACGAACCGGTCGACCGCATCGGCTTGCAGCGTAAGGTCGCCGCCCGAGTCCTTGCCGCGGGGCGCTTCACCGTTGCCTGAGCAGCGAGTCGTCGTTCTGGTCGGACTCCCCGGCAGCGGTAAATCCACTTGGGTAGCCGAGCAGAACGGAGTAGCGATCTCTTCGGACGAACTCCGCCGCTGGCTCCGCGACGACGCCACCGATCAATCCATCCACGGCCTGGTTTTTCGTCTGATGCGTGACTTCGTTCGCATGCGAATCTCCCTCGGCGCGCCTGTCACTTACGTTGACGCCACAAATCTCACCCGCAAACACCGCCGCCCATTCATCAAGATCGCCGAACATACTGGCTGCGTTTGTGAAGCGGTCTTTTTCGATTTGCCGGTCGAGGAGTGTATTCGTCGAAATGAAGGACGCGATCGGCAGGTCCCGCCGGATGCCATCCGCGCTATGTCCGAACGGCTGGAACGGCCGGAGACGTCTGAAGGCTTTGCGAAGGTGACAAACTTGTCTGTTGTGCCAGGTGCGGATGTGGGATGAAGTGCATTTTTGGTTATGTTGTTAATGCGCTCTTGTATAGGGTTGCGTATAGGGTGCACCAGCCCTGCAAATCGCAATAATTCAGGCTAAGCTAGCATTATGTCCTGGTCCGACCGAATCGTACTCGACCCTGAGATCCTAGCGGGTAAACCGGTCATCAGAGGCACGCGGCTAGCCGTCGAGTTCATCCTTGAACTCCTTGCATCTGGCCAGTCCGAGGCCGAGTTGATGGCGAACTATCCTGGAATCACACGAGATGATATTCTCGCGTGTTTAGCCTACGCCAGCTACCTGGCGCATGAATACAGAGCCTACCCAATTCCGGCGTAGATCCTATTTCTCGCCGACGAGAACTTTCCGAAGCCGCTTGTCGAACTCCTGCGTACCGCTGGGCACGATGTCCTATGGGCAAGAACGGATTGCGCCGGATGGGACGATGTTCACCTATTGGAACTTGCCGAGTCCCAGGCCCGTGTCGTGTTAACCCTGGACAAAGATTTCTGGCAAATCGCCCTGCAGCGCCGTGTACCGCTCGAGCGATCAGGTGTCGTGCTATTTCGAGTGCATCCCGCCACGCCCGAAAACTTGGCCCCACTCCTGAAGGTACTCAACGGGACGGATCGAATCTGGGCCGGCCACATCAGTTCCGTGACCAATTCTGGAATACAAATGCTCCCAGCGCAAAAGGCGTAAGGTCACTCCCGCCAAAGCCGTAACGCCCACCACCAGGCCACCGCCGGAATCAGCATCACCACCCCGGTCACCGCCGCCAGCCCGAACGGCGAAATGCCTCGATCAATCAGCACCCCCGCTGACGTTGACATCACCGCCATCATCGCCACGCTGAATCCGAACTCCACGGAGAACACTCGCCCGCGGAACTTATCCTCCGTATTCAATTGCAACAACGTCGTCGAAAATACCCACGTTACGGAACTCCCCGCATGTGCTAGCGCCACGCACAGCGCCGCCATCCACGCGTTGGTCGCCACGCTCAACAGCAGATATCCGGCGCTCGCCATCAGAAATCCCCAAACAATCGCCGGCCGCATCCGCTCCTGCCGGTTCCCCGCAATCGCGCCCGCGATCAACGGTCCGCAGATCGCCCCCAACCCCCGTGCTCCCAGCAAAAGGCTCATTCCCAGCGTCGCCGACTGATCCGGGTTCAACCCGGCCATCTTCACCGCAAACGACTCCCTCCCCAGAATCGGCAATATCACCCAGTTCGTTCCAATCAGCCCGAGTCCCGCCTTCACCAGCATCGTCGCCGCCAACTGCGCGTTCGCTTTCACATACCGGAAGCCTTCCAGAATCGGCTTGAAATCGAACAAATCCAGCGGGTGGAATGGCGGCAAATCCTTCAAATGCGGCTCCGCAAACCGCATCCTTTGAATCAATAGCCCCGACACCACGAACGATGCCGCATTCAGCGCAAACACCGTATGCCGCCCGAAGAACGCCGCAATCACTCCCCCCATCGCCGACCCCACCGCAAAGTTAAACGACCACGTCAGCGAGCTCAACGTATTACCCGTTACAACGTCATTCCCCTCCGTAATATTAGGAATCGTCGCCGTCCGCCCCGGCTCGAACAGCGCCCACATAATGGTCTCCAGAAACAGCAGCGCATAAAGCAGCGGTACGCTCGCCGGCCCCTGCACCAACAGCATACCCGCCACAATCACCGCCCGCGCATAATCCGCAAATATCATCACCCGCCGCCGGCTCATCCGGTCGTTGATAACCCCCGCCGAAGGCGAACACACAAACTGCGGCAGCACTTGCAGCGTAAACGCCAGCGCAATCGACTTCGCCGACCCCGTATACTCCAGCAGCAGACTAAAGATCGCGACCGTATAAAACCAATCGCCCACTTCGCTAATAACCTGCGCTATCCACAGCAAGCGGAAGTTGCGGTTTTTGCGAAGTAGGGCGAGGTAGCCCATGTGTTACGCGAGGTTGTAAAGACCCATGCGCTCCCGCACCAGGCGCGTGGTCGATTCGGCGATCGGGCGCACGCGCTCGGCGCCTTCGCGCAGAACGCTGTTGAGATACTCCGGCTCGGCCGTAATCTCCGCATAACGCTTCTGAATCGGCTCCAATCCTCCCACAACCGCCTCCAACACCTGCTTCTTCAAATCGCCATAACGCATCCCGGCGAAGTGATTCTTCATCTGCGCATCCGGCCAATCCGTAAATGCCTGGAAAATGTTCAACAAATTCGCCACGCCCGGACCCATCGTCTCGAAATCTACGGCCGGGTTGGAATCCGTCGTCGCCCGCATGATCTTCTTCTTCATCTCCGCCGGCGTATCCAGCAGCCCGATACTATGCCCCGTCCCCGCCGCCGATTTGCTCATCTTCTTCGTCGGATCGTCCAGCCCCATCACCCGCGCCCCCACCATCGGCAGCCGCGTCTCCGGCATCGTGAACGTCTCGCCGTATAGCGAGTTGAATCGCTGCGCAATATCGCGCGCCAGTTCAATGTGCTGCTTCTGGTCCTCTCCCACCGGCACGATATTCGCCTGATAGAGCAGGATATCCGCCGCCATCAGAACCGGGTACTGCAGCAGCCCGCTCAGAATCGTGTCCTGATTCTCGGTCTTCGACTTGTACTGCGTCATCCGTTCCAGCCAGCCCAGCGGCGTCATGCAGGTCAGCATCCATGCCAGCTCCGAATGTTGCGCCACGGACGACTGCACCAGAATCGTCGACGACTTCGGATCGATGCCCGCCGCCAGGAACAGCCCGGCGAGCTGCGTGATCTGCTGCTTCAGCGCCGCCGGTTCCTGGTAAACCGTAATGGCGTGCAGATCGACAATGCAGAAAATGCTATCGAAGTCGTGCTGAATCTTCACCCAGTTGCGAAGGGCGCCCAGGTAATTTCCAATGTGAAGGTGTCCGGTCGGTTGAATGCCGGAGAGAACGCGTGCTTTCATTCCAAACTGTTAGTGTACTGTGCGCGCGGTACCCCATGAGAGAATGAAATGGTGCAGAAATCCGATGGACCGGCGGCTGAGCTCACTCTGCCGGTAGAGAAGTTGGTCTATGGCGGCGCCGGCCTCAGCCGCCATGAAGGCCGGGTTGTTTTGACGCCCTTTGTCCTCCCAGGCGAAACCGCCACCATTACCATCGAACGCGAACGGAAGGACCTCCTGAACGGCCGTGTTCTGGAGGTCATCAACAAGTCCGATGCCCGCACCGCCCCCCGGTGCAACGTTTTCGGCCGATGCGGCGGATGCCACTACCAACACGCCCTTTATCCCGCACAGGTCGAGATGAAAAAGGACGTCCTCCGCGAGGTTCTCCAGCGCATAGGCAAAGTCGACGCCCCGGCAACCATTGAAGCCGTCACCGGCGAACCGTGGGGCTATCGCAACCGTATCCAACTTCACATCGACGGGCAGAAAGTCGGCTATCGCGCCGCCAACTCCCACACGGTCATCGACACCTCCGAGTGCCCCGTCTCTTCCCCGAAACTCAACGAATCCCTCCGCGCCCTGCGCCGCATGGTGCGCAATCACCGTTTCCCGCGCTTCGTCCGTTCCATCGAACTCTTCACCAATGAGCGTGACGTCCAGGTCAACGTAAGTGAAACCATGGCCGGCCAGCGCGTTGCCCGCCCGTTCTTCGATTGGCTTGAATCCGAACTCCCCGGCTCCGCCACCGGCCCCATCGAATACGCCGCCAATGGCAATAGTTACCGGGTCCACTACAAGTCGTTTTTTCAGGTAAACCGGTTTCTAGTAGGCGCGCTCACCGATGCCGCCATCGGTGACGCGGCCGGTGACAAGGCGGTCGAACTCTACGCCGGCGTCGGTCTCTTCTCTCTGTCCCTGGCCAACACCTTCGCCCGCGTCGACGCCGTGGAAAGCGTAAAAATGGCGGTCGAAGACGCCGAAGCCAACGCCCGTCGCGCGCGCAAAAATATCAGCCACTTCCGTGCTACTTCGGAGGAGTTCCTTGCCGGAGTCAAAAATGCACCCGATTTCGTCCTCGCTGATCCGCCTCGGGCCGGTCTCGGGCCCGAAGTGGTGACCGAATTGCTCCGGTTAAAGCCGCGGCGGATCGGTATCGTTTCCTGCGATCCGTCGACCCTCGCGCGCGATCTCAAGGGACTTTGCGAAGCAGGCTATCGGATCAGGAGTATGACCTTGGTCGATCTCTTCCCGCAGACCTTTCACATGGAAACGGTGACACATTTAGAACTGTAGGAGCGTTTCATGGGTAGCCTCTTCGCCTTCTTCCTTCTCGCCGCGGCTTGGCCCGCGGTTCGTTGGGAGCCATGGATCACCTCCGGCCTTGAAAACCCCGTCGATCTGCAGAGTCCCCGCGATGGCAGCGGCCGCCTCTTTGTCCTGGAACAACGCGGACGCGTCCGGCTTATTCGCGATGGCGCCCTGGTCGCCGCGCCCGTTCTCGACATCGTTTCCAAGGTCCAATTCGCCGGCGAGATGGGCCTCCTCGGCATCGCGTTTCCGCCCGATTTCAGGACAAAGCAGTACTTCTACGTCAACTACGTTGACCGCCAGCGCCGTACGATTGTCGCGCGCTACAGGATAACGGGGGACATCGCCAGTGCTGCCAGCGAAGAGGTGCTTCTAACCATCCCCCAGCCCTTCGAAAATCACAACGGCGGATGCCTGCAATTCAGTCCGCGCGATGGACAGCTCTACATCGGAATGGGCGACGGAGGAAGCGGCGGAGATCCTCAAAAAAACGCACAGAATCCAAGTTCGCAGTTGGGAAAAATGCTCCGCATGGATGTCGAAAACGGTGCCCGCACCGCGCAAATTTGGGCATCGGGTCTGCGCAATCCTTGGCGTTTTTCCTTTGACCGCGCCACCGGCGACATGTACATCGCCGATGTCGGCCAAGGTACCGTGGAAGAGGTGAGCTTTCAACCGGCAGACGCCCCCGCCGGCCGCAACTACGGGTGGAGCCTGATGGAAGGCACCCGCTGCTACGACCTTTCCGGCTGCGCCAGCCGCACCGATCTCGTCCGTCCAGTCTTCGAGTACGGCCGCTCTGACGGCGTCTCCATCTCTGGCGGCTATGTCTACCGCGGCTCCAAATTCCCATTCCTGACGGGGATTTATCTCTTCGGCGACTACGGCAGCGGCCAGGTATGGGGCATGCGCCGGAACGGGGCGGCATGGGAAACCTCCAAGCTCGTGAACCCGGGCCTTCCGGTCGTCGGCTTCGGCGAGGACGAGGAGGGCGAACAATACATGGTTTCCCACAACGGCCGCATTCTGCGCTTGGCCGCCGATCCCGCGGCCGCGGCCGTTAACGCCGTAGTCAGCGCCGCCAGTTTCGCTCCGGGCATCGCGCCCGGGGGCATCGCGACTGCGTTCTTCAACGCCATCACGGGCGTCAATGGTATCGTCGCCGCCGATCGCCTCCCTCTGCCGGAGACTCTCAGCGGCGTAACCGTCCGCGTGAATGGCACTCCCGCCCCGCTCTTCGCCGTAGCTAACAGCGGCATCGGAGCGCAAGCGAACTTCCTGTTGCCGGCCACAACACCAATCGGCGACGCTACCTTTACCATCAATGGCGCACAAACCCGCGCCGCGGTCTCCGCCGTCGCCCCCGCCGTCTTCACCGTCGACGGACGCCTGGCCGCCGTCGCGGCGCCCGCAGTGCGCGGCCAGCCCATCGAACTCTACGCCACTGGCCTCGGCGTCAACATAGGCACGGTAGAAATCCTGATAGCGGGCCGCGCCGCCACAGTTCTATTCGCCGGCCTCGCCCCCGGCTTCGTCGGCCTCAACCAGGTCAACGCGGTCGTGCCGCCTGAAACCCCAACCGGCGAAGCGGAACTGATCATTCGTACAGGCGGCGTCAGCAGCCCCGCCGTCCGCCTGCCGGTGCGTTAGGTTCGGGCTTACATACCACAGCGGTGTCAGAAAGGGGTGCGTTCATGACTCGCGCTGGAGCCTCCGAACCGCCTCTTTCAAAGCGGTTACAATATAAGTAAACCGCTTCAATGAAATTCGCCCTGGCACTACTGACGGCTTCGTCCGTCCTTTGTGCGCAGGTCGCCGTAACAACCGTCGCTGGCGCTGCCGGGCGTGGATCCGGGGATAGCCAGTTATACTATCCCGGCGGAGCGGCGATCGATGCGCAAGATAACCTTTACATCGCCGATTCCTACAACCATCGGATTCTGAAAATTACATCGAACGGGTCCGTCACAACAGTCCTCGGAACTGGAATAGCAGGGAAATCGGATACGCAGTTGCTGTTGCCAAGGACTCTGGCGGTCGATAAGGCCGGCACACTTTACGTAACTGATTCCTACAATCAGCGGGTCCAGAAGCTGACGCCTGACGGTACCGTTTCCACCATCGCCGGTAGTGGAGGACAAGGCGATGCGCTGAACCAGCTCTCCTTTCCCCGGGGAGTCGCTGTGGACCCCAACGGCAACGTATTCGTCTCCGACAACTATAACCACCGGGTGCTAAGGGTCTCGCCGGAAGGTGTCACGACCGTCTTTGCAGGCGGCCTCGGGCCCGGCTATGAGGCCAACCAATTGAACTTTCCCTTTGGCCTCGCGGTCGACGCGCTGGGTACACTCTATATCGGCGATGCCTACAACCACCGCGTTCAGAAGATCCCGCCCGGCGGTCCTCCGTCCACCTTTTTCGGTCGATTCGGTGGTGGGACCGGCATGGACCAACTCGCGAATCCAGTTGGCGTCGACGTGGATGCTGCGGGAAACGTCTACGTATCGGACACCAACAACAACCGCGTCCAGAAGATCGCCGCTGACGGCACCGTCTCCACAATCGCAGGCGGTACGGGAGAGGGCCCGGGCCAATTCCAGTTGAGTTCTCCGTTTGATACCGCCGTAGATAGCCAGGGGAATCTGTTCGTCGTCGATACTTACAATCACCGGGTTCAGAAGCTGACGTTCCCGGCTCCCCTCAATTCCCCGCAATTTCGTCATGCGGTGACTAACAGGCCGGAGCCCGGAAGTCCGAATGAGGCTATGGAACTTTCACCGGCCCCTCTCTGTCAGGCCCCGTTGAACGTCTTGGTGGGCGGATACCCAGCCGAAGTGGATGGGCCGCGATTTGTCATTCCCGAAGCGGTAGACCCGAACGTCCCAACAGAGATTTATGTCAATTGCCAGACCCGCGCCGTGGTGTCCGGCATGAAGTTGCCGATGCGCGCGGAAGTTCCGCGCCTCTACGCCAATTGGGCTGGCCAGGCGCTGGCGGAGGTAGCCGAAACGGGAGTTGTAATTGATAGCCAATCGCCCGCGAAACCCGGCTCATTCGTTGCGCTGTTCGGCTCCGGCTTCGGTGCATTGGACCGCGCCGATGCGCTCGGCAGGCGCCGAACATTAAGTATCGTGACGGCGTCCATCGGCGGACTTCCGGCCGAAGTCTTTTACGCCGGTACCGTCTCAGGCCAGTCGCCCGGCTTGGTTCAGATCAACCTTCGCGTGCCTGCCGAACTTAAGACCGGCAAGCACCCGGTCGTGATCGATATCGACGGCGAAGATACGCAGGGCGGCGTCGTACTCCCGGTCCAACAGGAGTAGAAGATCTTGGCCGCCCTCGCACGCCGCTGGCCTGCCTAAACGCTCTTCAAGATTTCCCGGATCCGTTTCGCCACAATCCGCTCCTCGCCGGGCTGCAACATCCACACGCCGATATTCAGCGAATCATTCCCGCCGGGTGTCACTTCAATAGACGGTTCTCCCTCGCGCAACCGCTTCGCCACTTCCCGGTAGCTGATCTTGATCTGGCTCTGATCCCACGTAATCTTCAAATGCGGCACATGGTTGGCGACCTCCGGCACATATTGCTCCGTCTTCACCGCCGAAGAAATCGTCACGCTATCGGCCACCACCTTGATCTTCTTCTCCCAATCCTTCCACTCCGCCTGGTGGTCCTTCTTCATGAACGCTTCCACCGCCGCCAACATCCCCAGCAGCTCTTCCTTATTCACCTTCATGCCCCGGCCAATCGCATCTCCATTGGGTGACGCATTCAGCCGTGCCGCCTCGATCAGGTCCTTCCGCCCCATCAGAATGCCCGCGCTCTGCGGTCCCCGTATGCCCTTCCCGCCCGAGAACGTAACCAGTGAAAAGCCCAACTTGTTGTACTTCGTCATGTTCTCAACCGGCAGGCAGTCCGCCGCGCAGTCGATAAACGTCGGCACATTGAGTTTCTTCCCCAACTCCGCGAACTCCGCCGCCTGGATCTGGCCTTTGCTATTCGCGTCGTTGAAGAACAGCATCATCGCCGTCTGCGGCCCGGCGAGCTTCTGCGCGTCCTCAGCCGTCTCGAACTCAACAATCTTGACGCCCGTATTGCGAATCGCCCGGTCATAACCGAATCGATGCGACTTTTGCATCAACACTTCGGTCTTCATTCCCGAGAGGTCGGGAATGGCCTGAATCTTTTTTCGGTCGCTGCCGGTCAGGCACGCCGCCGTCCCCAGTGTCAGCGCGGAAGCGGCGCCCGCCGAAACCATCGCGGCTTCAGCGTCGAGGAGGGTGGCGATCTTCTTACCGACTGCGTCATGGAGTTCGTTAAGGCGCACAAAAGTCTTGGATGCATAGTTGATGGCGTCCATCACCTCCGGAAGCATCAGCGATGCGGTGAACGAAGTGTACGTTCCGGCCGCATTAATAATCGGCTGAACACCCAGTTCCTTGAAAAAGTCCCGTTTCGGTGTCGCGGCAGCCGCGGTAAACGCGGTACCCGCCAGAGGCGCTGCGATCGAGCCCTGCAAAAACTTGCGACGATTGGCCATAAAATGAATTCTCCTCAAGGAGATTATAAGCGCACAGGCCGCCCAGGCACGGCGCCAGCCGTGCCGAAGCGTGTCCGTTGTGCGCGATTTCCTCAAAAGCTGCATTAACCCGTGCCATGCCCGATTCATCGCTCGAACCTCTCGCCATCCTCGCCCTCGACGCCGGTCGAATCCTGATGGAAGCCGGAGCCAGCGCCAGCAGCATTGAGGAGCTTGTCGAAAAGGTTGCCCTCGGCCTCGGCGCCGAAAGCACGGAGCTTCGAATCGGCTATGCCTCGCTCGCCCTCACCGTATTCCAGGACGGCCATGGCATCACGCGCATGCGCAGGGTCGGCCACATCGGCGTCAACATGCGTCTGGCGCAGGAAGTCAGCCGCTTTGCCGGCCGCGTCGCCGCCCGCGAAATCTCGATCGATAAGGCTCGCACCGAACTCGATCGCCTCGCCGCCGCCACACCGCGTTATCCCCCTTGGATCGCCGCCATAGCTGTGGGTATAGCCTGCGCCGCATTCGGGCAGTTACTCGACGGCGATTGGTACGGCGCCGGCCCCATCTTTATCGCCTCCACCGCCGGCCAATACTTCCGGCACACGCTCCTCGCCCACCGCGTCAACGTCTATCTCTGCGTCACAGTAATCTCGCTGTTTAGCTGCGTCATCGGCGGACTCGGTGCGCTCTGGTTGGGAAGCCAGGCCATCACAACCGCAACCATCGCATCGGTCCTCTTCCTGGTCCCCGGCGTCCCCGCCGTGAATGCCCAGACCGACATTCTCGAAGGCCACCCGACCCTCGGCAACGCCCGCGCCGTCAATGTGCTGATGACCCTGATTTTCATGGCCGCCGGAATATGGGTTGCCCCGATGCTGCTGAACTTCGGGCGATAAGCGATGGAACTGCTCCCGGTCCTCGAAAAGGCGCTCTTCGGCGGAATCGCGGCCGCCGGCTTCGGCGTGTTGTTCAATGTGACGCCGCGCCTTCTCATCTGGTGCGGAGCAGCCGGCGCGCTGACACTCGCTGTCCGCACTCTGTGCCAGCAATTGGGAGTGAACTTCGAAGGAGCCTCGTTTGCCGCCGCCTTCGCCGTCAGCGCCGCGTGGCATCTGCTTCAGTCGCGCAAGGACATCTCCAGCGTCGCGCTCCACGTCGTCGGCTGCATTCCCATGGTTCCCGGAAGCTTCGCCGCCCGCGCGATTCTGGGTCTCTTCGCCGTCAGCACCGGACGCACCGAAAACTCCCCGCAAACCCTTGTCGCCGCATTGGAGTACACGCTCCGCCTGATCTTTACCGTCGGCGCGATCGGCACCGGACTGGCAATCCCCGGCCTGCTGAAGCGGGTGCGCAGAACCCCCTAGACCCTTCGCTACTCGCCAAACGCCCGAATGAATTCACGATGATACGATAACGTGGCGACCTACCGATGAATCCGCCGAGCAGCATTGCGCATTACCGGATCACCTCCAAGCTCGGCGAAGGCGGCATGGGCGCCGTATATCGCGCAACCGATACGAAGCTGGATCGGGATGTCGCGATCAAAGTCCTTCCTCCTGAGTTCGCCCAGGACGCCGAACGAATGGTGCGCTTCGAACGCGAAGCCCGCGTGCTTGCCTCGCTGAATCACTCCAACATCGCCGCCATTTTCGGAGTGGAAGAGGGAGCGCTGGTGATGGAACTGGTTGAGGGAAGCCCGATCGCCGGCCCGATGCCCTTCGATCAAGCGAAGCCCATCATTCAACAACTCATCGATGCCCTCGAGTATGCCCACGAAAAGGGGATCGTTCACCGCGACCTGAAACCCGCCAACATCCTGATCACGCCCGACGGCCGCCTAAAAATTCTCGATTTTGGACTCGCGAAAGCGGTCGGCGATGATCCGCCCCCTGGGAATTCGTCCACCTCGCCGACGCTTACCATGCCGGCAACGCAAGCCGGGATGATCATGGGGACAGCGGGCTACATGGCGCCCGAACAGGCGCGCGGCCAGAAGGTCGACAAGCGGGCCGACATCTGGGCTTTCGGCGTAGTCGTTTATGAGCTTCTCACCGGCAGGACGTTATTCGCCGCCGACAATATCAGCGACTCGCTTGCGCAGGTACTGACCAAGATTCCGGACCTTTCAGCCGTGCCGGAACGCGTGCGCCCGCTTCTCGAACGATGCCTCGAACGCGATCCGCGCAAGCGGCTCCGCGACATCGGGGATGCGAGGCACGAGTTGGAACGTCCACCAGTGGTGACGGCCGGCGCTGCACAAAAGCGCCGGCCACAAATGGTGTGGCTAGCCGCAGCCCTCGCTTTCGCCCTCGGCATAGCCATCTTTGCCTGGTTGTGGACTCGTAACCACAGCCTGCCGTCCCCCTTGTTCCGCTTCACCATCGATGGTGGCCTCTCCTACTCCGTAAGTCCGAACGGGCGCTATCTTCTCACCGGCGATTCTGTACTCCAAATCAGGGCGGTGGACCAGGCGGGCTGGCGGACGCTGCCCGGAACCGAAAATGCGCGCGCCACCTTCTGGTCACCGGACTCGACGACGATTGGTTTCGTTTCCGGAGGACAACTCCGCACTACGCAAGTGCAAGGCGGCAACGTTCGGAGCTTGGCGCCGGTACAAGACCCACGCGGAGCCTCCTGGCGAGGCAGTGCGCAGTCGGGGCAAATCCTTTACGCATCCGCCGGCCGGGTGCATCTGTTCGACCTCAGTACGAATAAAACCCGTGAACTGGCTCTCCGCGTCGATGGCGAGGGTCCGCTCCAACCAATGTTCCTTCCCGAGGGCGACAGTTTTCTCTACATGAACGGCTCGACGGTTTACCGCTCCTCACTGGCGTCTACGGCAACCGCCGGCGAGCCGCTGTTCGAGGCCGGGTCATCGATCCGTTTGGCGCGTCATCCTCATACCGGCGAGTGGCACATCTTCTACCTTCTTGCAAGCGATGGTAGCGATCGTACGCTCGTCACCGCACCCATCGATCCTAGAACCGGTGCATTTCGTGGGCAGCCCGCCGTTGTGCTAGATGGAATCGCCCGGCTGGCGGGCACCCGCGCCCATGCATTTGTCGCCGCGGACAATGGCATCGCCATGTGGCGCATGACCTCGCAGGGCCTTCCGATCTGGAGGCTCACCTGGTACGACAGGAACGGCAATATTGTCGGTGTAGTCGGCGAACCGGCCCCGCTGATCCATCTGGCACTCTCGCCGGACGAAACGCGCGCCGCGGTCAGCAAGGGATCTCCCATACCTCGTATGTGGATTTACAACCTGCGGACCGGGCTCGGAGAGCCTCTCACAACGCCCGCAGGGTCCCTCGGCCGGGCAGTCTGGTCGCCGGAAGGCCGCTCTATCTACTACACACTCCGCACCGGCACAGTAAACAGGATCATCCGGCAGGAAGTGGCGGGGCCGCCCGAGACCATCTTCGAGAACTCGGAGCAGACCCTGCCTATTATTCAAGACATCACCCCGGATGGCCGTCATCTGATCCTCCTCACGCAGAGTGCACAGATGCTGCGTAGTCTGGAACTCCCGGCGTCTGCGGCCTCCGCGCGGTTGGAGCCGTTGCTCCCACATGCTGGTGCCGCCCGAGACGTCGGCTCTGCGCGTATGACCCCGGATGGCCGTTGGTTGACCTACCTGTCCGGTCAGATTGTGTATGCGGTGCGGTACCCACCGGCGGGCTCCAATCCCATCCGCATCGGGAACACGGGCGACACGAGCGAATTGATGTACACCTCTATCAGCCGCGACGGACGCACATATTTTGGTTACCGCCTCGCGTCGCAGTCCGTGGTTGCGGGTAATCTCCAGGATTCGCCCGAAGGGTTGCGATTGGGTCCTCTATCCTCGTTATTTCATCTCACTTTGCCACTGCGGTTCCAGTCGCAGGCGCTCGCGCCTTCTCGAGACGGCAACCGCTTCCTCGCCATTTCCACTGACGCTACTGAGGAGTTGAAAATCCAGGTGATCTCCGACTGGACCGCCTTGCTCAAGGAACGCCAATCGCCGCAGGTTCCATAAGCCGGCCCGCGATGGCCATCCGCACTTAGTAACCTACCCCATTCCTAATTCGTCCCTGCTTCTGGTAAACTCTCCTTCCAACAACCCTAGCGAGTCCGAAAATGAAATCCGCAGTGGTGTTTGCCCTCGCCGCGTTTTGTCTCGATGCCGCAGACGGCGGATGTCCGCTCTACCCCCGTGAACAGCGGTTAGCCTTCCAACGGCGCCTCGAATCGGAGCGTGCTGCTGCCCAAATCTCCGCTAGAGCCAGAACCACCGGCCGCCTCCGCACCGCCGCCCCCGCACCCAATAACTTCATCGACGATCACATCTTCGGCAAAATGGCCGCCGATGGTATCGAACCCGCTCCCCTTTCCACTGACGCCGAGTTCCTCCGCCGTGTCTATCTCGACCTCACCGGCGCCATCCCCCCGCCCGCCAAAGTCGAGGAGTTTCTCTCCTCAAACTCCCCCTCCAAACGTGCCGAGGTGATCGACGCCCTCATCGAGTCCCCCGCCTTCGTCGACAACTGGGCCCATTACTTCGCCAACCGCTTCCAGGTCACCAGCGCCTACTATCAGCTCATCGGTATCCCGGGCCGCAACCTCTTCCACGGCTATCTCAGACGATTGATCGAAGCCGACAGGCCGTTTGATGCCTTCGCCACCGAACTGATTACCGCCACCGGAGACACGCATCGCGTCGCCGCCGGTAACTTCATCATGCGCGGAAACCAGCAGGGCGACCCCATCCAGGACACATGGGACGCCCTCACCAATGAGATCACAACGCAGTTTCTCGGTATTCAAACCCAGTGTGTTTCCTGCCACGACGGCCGGCGTCATCTGGAGCCGATCAATCTTTATCTCGCGGTCCGGCGCCGCGAGGAATTCATGCGGATGTCGGCCTTCATGTCCCGCATGCAAGTCACCGAAGTCAACGTCGATGCGTTCAATCAACAGCGTAAGGGCATTATTACGGATCTCCCCGATGGCGTCTATCACGGAATCGTAAGCCCCCAAAACCCCGGCTCCCGCCCCGCTCGCGTTGGTACATATACTCCCCAATACATGTTCACCGGCGAGCAGCCCTCCTCCGGCGCCTGGCGTAAGGAGTTCGCCCGCCTCATCGTCAATGACCGCCAGTTTGCCCGCGCCACCGTCAACTACATCTGGGCTCGTTTCTTTCAGGTTGGAATTGTCGACCCGCCGTTTTCCTGGGATATGGCTCGCCTCGACTCCAAGAATCCTCCGCCTGAACCATGGACCCTCCAGCCCAGCCACCCAGCCCTCATCGAAGCGCTCGCCACCGAATTCATCCGCGGCGGTTATCGACTGCGCCCCATCATTCGCCTGATCGCCAAGTCGGCGGCTTACCAGCTCTCCAGTGAATACGCCGGTGAATGGAAGCCCGCCTACGCCATCTATTTCGCCAAACACTTCCCGCGCAAACTCTCCGCCGAAGAAACCTACGATGCCATCGCCGCGGCGACCATGACCGAAACTCCCATGTACGTGGAAGGATTTGATGAACCGCTCCTGCGTGCCATCCAACTCCCCGACCCTACCGAACCGCGCTACACCAATTCCGTGCTCACCATGCTGACGGCGTTCGGCCGCGGTGACTGGTGGCGCCTGCCTTCGCTCACCGACGGTAGCGTCGTTCAGTCTCTCTACCTTATGAATGACAGCAATGTGAACAACCGGACCTTTGGCCTCAGTCGCGGCAATCAGTGGAGTTCCACCCGCGTAGCGACATTGTTGACTTCTCAGCTCAGCGACGCCGACTCCATCCGCCAACTGTTCCTCTCGACGTTGGGGCGTCCGCCCACCGATGTCGAATCGGCAATCATCATGCGAAATCGAAGAACCAGCCGCGAGGACTGGTTCACCGATATCCAATGGTCGCTGATCAACAAGACCGAGTTTCGCTTCAATCACTAATCGCACCATGAAGAACTGTCCCAGTTGCCTTCGCATCAGCCGCCGTCAATGGATGATGGCCGCCGGAGCCTCCACGCTTCTCCGTCTGGCCCAGCGCGGGGAAGCACAGGTGACATCCTGGCCCGTTGAGGTGCGCGGATCGGCGCGGGTCTGCATCTTCATCAATCTCGTGGGCGCCCCCAGCCACGTAGACACGTTTGACGTTAAGGATGGCGCCTGGAATCCCCAGAACGCCGACATTCAACAGCACGGCCCTATCGCCATCAGCCACACTTACTTCCCGTCTCTCTCTCGGTTCACGGAAAATATGTGCCTTCTCCGTTCCGTTTCCAGTTGGGAAGCCGAACATGTCCGCGGCCAGTTCTATCTCCAGACCTCTCATCCCTCCAACCCCGCGTTTACCGCCGAAACCCCGCACATCGGAGCCGTAGCGGCGCTCGAGCGCGCCGGAGAAGGCAAGCTTCCCCCTTTCCTCTCGTTAAACGGCGCCGCCGACCAGGGGGCCACCTTCCTCGGCGGGCGTTACGAGCCGATGGCTGCCCCCGCCAATCCCGGTGGCTTCTCCACAATTACCCATAACTTTTACGCAGCCCAGAGCCAGCAGCGATTCGAAGAAAAATACAAGCTCCTCGAAGAACTGGAAGCTCCGTTCCGCGAAGCCCCATACGATCCCGCCATGGCCGCCCAGCCTGCCTTCAACGCGGCGGCAAGAAGCCTCATGTACGACCCCGTTATCACGCAGGTCTTTCAATTCACCACCGAAGAGAGCCAGCGCTACGGGTCCACCGGTTTTGGTAACTCCTGCATCGTCGCCCGCAACGCCGTTCGCGCCAATGCCGGCGTGGCATTTATCAGCATCCGCAATAACGGATGGGACACCCACCAGAGCATGTTCGACACCCGCTATCCGCAGAATTTTTACACGCTCGTCAACCAACTCGACGCCGGCGCCGGTGCCTTGGTGGAGGATCTGCGAGCTTCGGGTGACCTCGATAAAACCCTCATCGTAATCATGGGCGAATTCGGCCGCACACCGGGCGAACTGAATAGCCGCGGCGGCCGCGATCACCACCGTTCTGCGATGAGCGTTGCAATGCTCGGTGGCGGCGTCAAGGGTAATCGGGTCATCGGTGCGACGGACGCCATCGGGGAGCGCATTATTGAACCCGGATGGAGCGGGCGCCGCGAAATCTATCCCGAAGACATTACCGCGACCATCTACTCCGCGCTGGGGATTAATTGGACGAAACGAATCCTCGATACGCCCTCCGGCCGCATCTTTGAATACATCGCCGGCGCCTCCAACGGAGGGTACGTTCCCGTTAACGAAGTCTTCGGCTGATCCGCCATGAACCGTCCGTTCCTCCTGTCGATCCTCGCGGCCGCGCCCGTGCTCTTTTCTCAGGCGCTGCCCAGGATTTCCGTTTCCGCCCCCGATGCGGCGCTCGTAGTCGGGGAAACGGTTCAGTTGAAGGTCACCGTCAGGGATGCGGCCGGCAACGTTCTCCCTAACCCCGCGGTTACTTGGACCTCGCAACAACCCAATCTGCTGCGCGTGGACTCTCGCGGTGCCGCGACCGCCATCGGTGTGGGCAATTGCAACATTGTCGCCAGTTCCAGCGGGTTTACCGCCAACTCACAATTTCAGTGCATCCCGGCCCGAATCGACCTGAAGCCGTCCGAGGCCGATATGCTCGTCGGCGATCGTTTGACCTTTGCCGCAACCGCCCTGGACGCGGCCGGAAACGCCATTCCCAACGTCACGTTCAATTGGCAGGTCACTGGTGCCAATGGCGGACAAATCAACGCGGCGCGCATCGACACCAATGGAAATTTCACCGCGGCCGGAACGGGCCTCATCACCGTCCGTGCTCGAATCGATGTCAGCGGCGGGAATTTCGCTGGAAGACTGCAATGGATCTGGGGCGCGGCCACGGTGCGCATCAAGCCCAAGCAGTTCTACAACGTCCGTCGCCTGATCGGTTCGGAGGAAGTGGGCCATTCCTTCCCCATCCGGTCGCTTGGCCGCGCGGCCGCCATCAACGATTCGGGCCAGGCGGCAATCGTTGCGTCTCTGGGCGGCATGGCCGGCGCCCTCCTGGCCACGGATCGCGCGGGAACGCGTTTGGTATTGCAGGCGGGAACGCCCCTGTTGGGCGGATTGATCGATTCGCCCGATTTGCCATCGATAAACAACCAGGGCGACATCCTGACACGTTTCTGGATCAACCAAGGCGGCGGCGCTCTTGCCCTCCAGACACGGGACGGAATCAGTTACCCGTGGGTCAATGGGGAAAGCTTCAGCGGCGTTAACTCGCTAAGCGCGAATCTGATCACCAGCGGATCGTTGAACGATCATGGGCAATTCGTCTTCCGCGGCACATACACAGACAGCTTCACCAACCGCAATCACACCGGCCTGTTCCGGCAATCGGATCGCCAAATTGAACTGCTGGTCGCTGACGACGTGCCGCTCCCGGGCCTTTCGGGAACAAACTTCACCTTTAACCAATTCGGCATCGATAACCGGGGCGTCGTCTATTTCCTTGCCGCCACTCCCACCGCCCAGGGCCTCTATCGGATCTCGCTTTCCGGGCAGCCCACCCGGCTCCTCCCCGCCGCTCGCACCATTCAGCTCAATAGCTTCGTGGTCGCCCGTGACGGCGGAGTAGCTGTGGCCGCCGATGTCGATGGACGCCTTCAGTTGTTTCGCATTCGTGACGAGCAAACTTCGGCCATCGACGTTTCAAATATCGGAACCATCTATTCCGCCACTGACGCTTCGGGAGTTCTCTATAACGGTTGCGGAAATGCCGGCTGTTCACTGATGCGCTGGAAGGACACGGCGCCCACTCCCCTTCTCACCGTCGGGCGCCTCGCTCCCAACGGCGAACCGGTTCAATCGATTTCGGCTGCATCCATGAGCGCCGCGGGTGTCCTCACTATCCAGGTCTCCACCCCTGGCGCTCCCCTCTACATCTTTCAGCAGCGCGGTACGGAGTTTTCCAAGATTCTGCAGGCCGGTGACCTGCTCAACGCGGATGCCAACATTCATCTGGTTCCGTCATCGGCGCTTCTCCATACCGCCGCCGCCGGACCTCTTTACCTGGGCCTGGGTCAGCCTGCAAGCCTGTTTACTTACGAAGGTGGCGTATTGGTCCCGCGGCTCATTCACGGCGATAGTCTCGCCGATGGCGTGCCCTTTGGCAGCCAAATCTTGGCCTCTCAGTCGGGAGGTGTTTTCGTGCATGGTTCGGGCAGCGTTTATCGGTACGACAATAACGGCATTCAGACGTTTCTGCCGAACGGATTGAAGCTCCCGGGCGGCCTCACTTCACTCGGGAATACGGTTCGAGTCTCCGATACCAAGGGCAACCTTGTGGTGGCGGCCGATATTGCTCCACCCGGCGCGGCCAGGACCACGGCTTATTACCGGTTCGACGGCGCAACCTTTTCCGAGATCCTCCGCCTTCGTGTCCCCACATCGAACGGATTGACCTTCGATCAGGTGAATGCCATCTACCTCGACGAAAGCGGCCGTGTCGCCTTCAACGGCCGTCTCACCGGCCAGACGCAGGACTCCGCCTATGTCTTTTCTAACGGCCGCGTGGAGAGATTTCTGCCCGCCGGCCGTATGGAAGTAGCCGGCGTTTCCTATTCGAATTTTGCCCTCCGGGCCGGCCGGGGAAATCGGTTCTACGGGTTCGCAAACGTTCCCGGCGGCTCGGATCAGGCAATTATCGAGCACGCCGGTGAGCGTTGGGAAGCCACATTCGGCAATCAAAACTCGATGCCCGACGGCAGTTCCAACAATGGGATCGGCGCTTGGGATGCAAACGCCAACGGAGACGTGGTTTTTCTTACCCAGTCCGCTACACCGCTGGCTCTCAACGTCCGGACGGCTTCCGGCGAACTTCGCCAGGTTCTTTCTTTTCTCGAACCGACTCCCGCCGGGGACTACATCAGGTCCATAACCGATATCGATTTTCGTAACGACGGCTCCATCTACTTCATGGCTTCTGAAACCACCGGGAGGTTCGCGATCTATGTCGCCGAGCCGGTTCAGTAGCTTCTTCGTACTTCTGACGGCCGTTGCCTGCGCGCAGGATGCTCCGTTCAGCGTCTCCATCGCCGCGGACCGCGCCTGGCTCCTGGCCGCGCGAACATTGCCGCTCACGGCAAACGTCGCCGGCGAGTTCGGCGAACCTCTTCCGGGCGCCGCCGTGAACTGGATCTCCTCGAATCCAGCCGTCGCCCGCGTGTCTGATTCCGGTGTCGTAACCGGATTACTGCCCGGGGTTGCGGTCATCGAAGCTGCCGTCGGTACGATTTCCGCCCAGTACATCGTTTCGGTCCACCCCGCGCGCATCGAGATTACTCCCGCCCGGCTCGAACTCGAAGCCGGCGAATCCGCGTCCTTCACCGCTCGCGCTCTTGACGCCGACGGCAAACCTCTATCCGGCCCGGCCTTCCGCTGGACCTCCGGCGTGACTTCCCTCGCCGCCATTGACGACGGCGGCAACGTCCGGGCAGTCGCCGCTGGATCCGTAACCGTTACCGCTCGCCTCGACATGCCGCAGCGCGGAGTCGGTTTCTCCGGCCAGGCGCAGGTCGTCGTGAAACCGCGGACCGCCTTCCGTTTTGAGCGCATCGCTTCCAGTGACGCCAGTTCCGCTGTCACCATCAAGGCGATTCACAATATCCACTACGCCAATGACCGCTTCGTTTTCACCGCGTCGCTTTCCAATGGTGCCTCGGCCGTTTTGCTCTATACGAGCGGGCTGATTCGAAAGATCATACTGTCGGGCGAAATCCTCGATGGCATCCAGGTCTCCGAATTTTGGCCTCCCTCCATAAACACACGGGGTGATGTAATCGTCGGCGTCCGCTATGTGAACGGCTCCTACGCCGCCGCCCTGTTCCCATTCGACAAACCACAAGAACCTGTAATGTTCCGCGAGCCCGATAACACCGGCCGTTGCTGCCTGCAAGTCACAGCCGGCGCCCTGGCCGATAACGGCGAATTCGTCTTCGGCACATATTACTTTGGCCAGAGTTCCCCGTTCGACGAACTCTACGTTGCCCGCGCCGGTGGCCCCACAGTACGGATCCCGACCGATAACTTGCCCGGACTTGGCCGCGGCGTGTGGATGCGCAACCGGGCCAAAAGTGGCGGCCCCGGCCGGGTTTTCTTTGGAGTAGACGGTGCCGGAAAGAGTGGCGTCTTCCTTTGGGACGGCCGCCAGGTAATAAAGGTGATCGCGCAAGGCGACTCTATTTTAGGGCGCAGTGTCGATTGGATTGATTTGGACTTTGCGTCGGGTCCCGCCGGCGATGTCTACATCCGTTTTGGCGGACCAAACTACCATCGAGTCGCCCGTTGGTCCGCCGGTACCTGGACACCATTGATTGAAGGTGGGCAACAGGGGGTACAAAACATCAATTTGCTCCTCGGCGGCGGTAATGGTGTTGCCGTAATCGACGCCGCCACCACCCAAGGACGGGCGATACTCCGTGTCGGGGAGGGACAACTCCATCGCATTACCTCCCTGGGACAGGATTCCTTCCTATACCCGAGGCAGGCATTTGTCCGTCCCGACGGAGATGTTGTCGTTCACGGCCCTACGGTGGCCGCCCACGCACGCATCTCACGCTTCACCGCCGGCGCGGAAGCCCTGATCTACGAATCCGGCCGGAACGCCGGGTTCCAAGCTTCGTTGGCCGTAAACTGGAGTGATCTTGGCGGCGGGCCCGGCGCCGGTGCGGGGCTGATCACTCGAACAACGTCAGGCGCGATCATTCGCCTTGCTGCCGGTGGGCCGCAATTGTTGCTCTCGCCCGGAGACACCGTCGGCCCGGGAGAAATCGTCGAGTCGCTGGGATCGACAGCCTCCGCGCCCAACGGCGACACAATTGTCCAGGCGTTCACGACTTCGAATCAGCGGCTCTACTTGTTTCGTCAACAAACGCGATCCGAACTGCGCCCCCAGCTTCCTTCCGGAGAGGTCCTGCAGTTCTACAGCGGCCGAGTGGCCATCGACAGCAAAGGCCAGGTTGCGGTAATCGCCAGTATCCGCACTACGTCCAACGGAAACCAGTCAAACCGCATGATCCTCTTTTCCGAAGCCAACCCCCAGGCCCGCATTGCGATTACGCAAGGCGCCCCCGCTCCAGGTGGCGGGACATATAACTGGATAGAAGAGCTTGCTTTCGACCCCGCCGGCCGGATTTGGTTTTCCACCAACACCACTGGGAGCGGATCGGTACTGTTTCTTTGGGATAACGGTACGGTTCGACGCCTCCACGCGGTCGGTGATCTCTTGCCCGATGGAAGGCGACTGGAGAGAATTCAGGATCTGCAGTTTAGCGGTGGGAAGACATACTTTTATTCCTGGTTCCTCAACTCGCCGGCAGCCTATTTTGAGACGGACGGAAGCCAGCTTCGCTTCTTCCTCCGCGATCAGGATGCCACTTCATTTGGCGGAAGGATTGGACATTTTCCGAACGGCGACGCCTTCCGCTTCGCGCCCAACGGGGATCTTTGCTTCCTGGCCTACATCAGCAATCAGGTCGAGACGCTGATTATCCGCAAACCGGACGGAACGGATGTCATCGTCGCCCGCGCCGGCGACCGAATCGGAACCGCCGGCCCTTGGGCCGAAAACATCCTCGACGTGGCCTGGACCACCGACAACCGGCTCTTCTTCACGGCTACTACCCTAGGTGCTGCCAGCCGAATCGACCTCTTCCTCGCGTCGCCAAAATAGCTGGCCGGAGACGATCAGACCGGCCGGTCAACAGCCTGGATAAGCGCCCGTATATAGCCGTAAACGAAAGCCGTGTATTCGCCACCCGTGTCGCTCGGCGAATAGACCGTATGGTCCGGATGCACCATATACGGATAATCGACCTCCTTGTATGTCGCCATCGCCTTGTACATATCGACGGCGCCTTCGTCTGGCGCCACTTCCATGTACTCTTCCCGATTGCCGCGTATGTTACGGAAATGTACGTTGAAGATCTTCTTGCGCGTGCCGAACCAACGGATCACGTCGTAAATCTCCTTACCCGGATCCTGAAGCATCTCCGAAACGCTGCCCTGGCAGAAGTTCAGCCCGTGGTACGGACTCTCCTGAATCGAGACAAACTTCTTCAAGCCGGCCACCGTGGCAAGTACGCACACCACACCCTGGAAGCCTTCCGGCGGCACCGGCGAATCGTTCGGGTGGCACGCCATTCGCACCTTGTACTCGTTGGCCACCGGGATCACGCGGTCCAGGAAATATGTGATTCGCTCCCAGTAGCGGTCGGCATCGACGACGCCGGCGCGTGTGAGCGGCGGATCCGCTTTGGCCTCTTTCAGCTTGAACGCACTGTAGGAAGTGTCGCCGCGGCCGGGCACGCGTTCGGTGCGCAGCACGCCCAGGATACTCATGTTGTATTTGATGCAAGGAATCTTCGCGGTCGCGCAGTTCTTAATCATCGTCTGTATCTGCTCGATATCGCGGTCGCGTTCCGGGCTTTGGCCCAGCATAATCGCGGGGTGCCGTTCGCGATCGATATGGCTCGACGGCAAAAATGGCGGATTTAGAATGTCCACCGTCATGCCGTACTTGTCGGCGATGTCGGTGAGCTTCTTCAGTTCGTCGACGGTCGCGTATAGCCGCCCGTCGGCGATCTGCGCAGTGGCGACGACGTTCTTGATCCCCCAGCGGCCAAGCGACTTGAAGCCTTGCTCCGGATCCCGCGGCGGGCCCCCGGCCCCGCGGGGCCGGCGGGCAGCCTCGCCGGGCGTGGGACCGGCTGGGCCATTAGAGAAATCCCGTCGCCCGCCTTCGCCGAATCCTCCGCCAAACACCGTGGCGCCCAGCTTCATCATTGCCCGTTTAGGCTTTGCTGCGGCGCTAGCAAGACTAAGATTCGCCGCGGATCCAGCACCCGCAAGTGCGCCCGAATTGATGAAATTGCGTCGATTCCAACTCATGAATGGCCTCCCGATTCGTCCCCTATCGTATGTTCACCATTGGACTCTGTCAATCCGTACATTTGTCTCTCAGAGGCCCTTGTCGTATATCTCCGATAATATTCGCTATCTATATAGCAAGCGGGTATTCCGCGGGACCGGATTCTACAGGACCGCACGATTCGGAAGCGAGGTTCTATATGAGGCCACAGAAAACTATGCCGTTCTTCGATCTCCGGTCTCCGCTACTCGCCTGCTGGGCGGGGCTCCTGATCTCCGGAGGTGCCTTCTCCCAGACGTCGATCCGCACTGCCCCCCTCGATGAACCACCGGAAGCGATGGCGCTAAGCCCCACCGGCACCCGTTTGTATGCCGTCGGCAGATTCCGCAATGGCGTCAGGGTGATGGATACAGCCACTTTTTCGGTAACGGAGGTTCCCTCGACGGGAGCCGGTCCTGTTCCGCCGTCGCGGGATTTTCCGGACGATATCGTTGTGTCCCCGGACGGCGCCCGTGTTTACGTTGCCAACGGCGCGCTGAACCGGGTCACGGTAATTGATGCAGCGACCAATACTGTAAGTCGCACCCTGACGACCGGTACGGATCCCTCGGCGCTGGCTCTAACACCCGATGGCCGTAAGCTGTACGTGGCCGTTCTCGGAGTTACAGCGCCAAGTACGGTGACCGTCATCGACACCAGGACTTTGACGATCACCGGGACAATCCAGGCGCCCGTCACCGCCTTGTCCAAATCAATGGCCATGCACCCAAACGGATCGCGTCTGTACGTGGCCGGGGGGCTGATATCGATCCTGACAGTTATCGATACCAGCAACGACCGGCAAGTCGCGACGCTTAATGTAGGCGGATCGCGCATCGCGATCAGTCCCGATGGCTCGCGGCTGTTTGCATTCGACCAATTCAACCGGCGGGTGGCCGTCATCGACACCTCTACGAATCGGCTGGTCAACAGTATCGCGGTTCCGGAGAGTGAGCTTATCGATGACCTGGTCATCACTCCCGACGGTAGGAACGTGTGCGCCGCTCACAGGCCGGGACAGGTGAGCATCATCGACACCGTCACGGCGGTAGTGCGAAATGTGATTACGTATCCCCGGCGCGTGAAAGGACTGGCCGTCTCGCCGGACTCGAAGACAGCCTTCGTAGTTACCGACGATCCTTCGGATTTCCTGATGGTAGATCTGGCGTCGGCCACGATTCGCGCGACATCGCCGGCCTACGCTGCCGATTATCCGCTCCCGGTGGTTTCCCCGGACGGAACAAGAGTCTATTTGGCCGGTGGTTTGGGAATCAATGTCATCGATACACGGCCGGCTGCCGTGACGGTTTCGGCGGCCACGCTTTTGGCCAATTCGACGGTGTCGCCGGAGTCGTTGGCTACGGCCTTTGGCCGGGGGCTTGCACGGCGCTCGATTGCCGCTGCCCCACCCTATCCCGAAGTTCTCGGGGAGACCCGAGTGTTAGTAAGAGACAGCCGCGGAATCGAGCGCCCGGCCGGTTTGATCGCAGTCTCCCCGGACCAGATCAATTACCTTATACCGGCTGGATCGGCGACTGGCCCGGCCGTGGTGAACGTTTTGGATGGAGCATCCACCGTGGCGGTCGGGAATGCGGTCGTCGATGTCGTGGCGCCTGGTGTGTTTACAGCCAATGCAAATGGCCGGGGTGTCCCCGCCGCGGTAGCCCTCCGGGTGGGAGCGGATGGAGCGCAGACCGTTCTTCCTGTCTATCAATGCGGTTCCCAGGCCGGCAGTTGCACTCCCGTTCCGATCTCTCTCGGCGGGGAATCGGACACCGTCTACCTGGTGCTGTTCGGCACCGGGATTCGCGCCGCCGGTACAGCGGGGATTTATGCCGAGATCGCGGGCGCGGGATCACCCGCAATTTATGCCGGTCCGCAGGGACAGTATCCAGGCCTCGATCAGGTGAATCTGCTGATTCCGCGCTCCGTGGCCGGGCGCGGCGAGGTTACCCTCTATTTATCGGCGAACGGCAAACTGGCGAACGCGCTGCAGCTTCGCATTGAATAGGGTTAGCAGCACGTGGTCCGCTGGCGCGATGCCGCTGGTTCTTGCGTGTCAGCTTTGACCGGCATACTAGGCCGACCCCGACGCTTCCACGAGCGCCAATTTAAACTTAGGTGACGCGGGCGGAATCCACGAGGCATAACGCCACTCGCCTATTCACATCCTGTTTCAATATGGATGTTATAAACTGCAAACCATCATGAAACGCCTCGTCGCTTTTCTCGCTTTAGGCCTCGCTACAGCGTTCGGCCAGGTACAAAGTGGCACCATTGTCGGCACGGTCACAGATCAGGTAGGCGCGGCTGTCGCCGGAGCCAAAGTCACTCTCGTCAATGAAGGCACCAAGTTCACCCGGGTCGTCGATACAGGTGCCACAGGGCAGTACGTGGCCACCTCCGTCCCCACTGGGAACTACACCATCACGACCGAGATGCAGGGCTTTCAAAAGCTCGTCACGAGCGGCCTCCAACTGACCGCGGCCGACACGCTCACCGTTAACTTGCGCCTCCAGGTAGGCAATGTGCAGGAGACGATCGAGGTCAAGGAAACGGCCCCTTTGCTGCAGTCGCAAACAGCGGCAGTTTCGTCGCTGGTAACAAATCAGCAAATGGTGGAGATGCCCCTCAACGGACGTACCTTCACCGCGCTCTTGAAGCTCAGCCCGGGCGCCTACACCGGCTCGAGCGGCAATCTGTCGACCTCTCAATACGCCATGCGTGGCGATGTGAACATTTCGGTCAATGGCTCCAGCGCCCAGAACAACTCCTACTTGATCGACGGCGTCGTTAACCGCAATCTGTGGCTCTCCACGCTCATCATGGTCCCCACCGTCGACTCCATTCAGGAAGTCCGCATGATGACGAGCAACTACTCGGCTGAGTACGGTGCGGCCGCCGGCGCAATCACGATTGTCCAAACCAAGTCAGGCACAAACCAACTGCACGGCAGCCTCTACGAATTCCTGCGCAACGACAAACTCGACGCCAATACGTTCTTCAACAATCGCCTCGGCGCTCCCAAACCGGCCTTCCGCCGTAATGAGTTCGGCGGCACAATTGGCGGCCCCATACGCAAGGACAAGACTTTCTTCTTCGGCGACTATCAGGGCATCCGGGTGCGCCAGCCGCGAACGGTCATTTCGACAATTCCTACACTGGCGCAACGTCAGTGGATCAATTCGGGGGATTTCTCGGCTTTTCCCGGCACCATCTACGATCCAACCACGATCGTCAATGGGCTCCGAGTGCCATTTGCCGGCAACCGCATCCCGGTTACCCGGCTCGATCCCGCTGCGCTCAAGGTGACGAATCTCCTTCCCAATCCGACGAACTCCGCGGCAACTCAAAATTTTGTCTTCAATCCAACCGTCCAGCAACGCACCGACCAATTCGACGTCCGCCTCGACCACAACATTGGCCAGAGCGATCGCGTCTTCTTCAAATACAGTTACGACGACACGCTGTTGCTGACGCCAGGAAACGTTCCCGTGGGCGCCAATGCGGGTGGCATTCCCATTAGCCCTTATCTTTCATCGGATGGCACGGACACGGGCACGGAGACTCCGCTAAAGAACTGGTCGGCCACGTTCAATTACGTGAAGGTCATCGGCGCAAGCATCGTGAACGAGGTGCGAATCGGCGCCGTCCGGTGGAATCAGTACATCGCTCCCATCGGAAATGCTTTCACTACGGCAACCGCGGTGGGGATTCCGGGCATCAACATTAACGACAAGTCAGGCGGCCTTCCGTCCATGGCGGTCACTGGATTCCGCAACTTGGGAGACGCGTCGACCTATCCCGAGAACAGTCAGACGGTCTCCTTCCAGTACGAAGACATTTTGACGGTCGTGAAGAACGGGCACACGATGAAGTTCGGCGGGCAGTACGTTCGCCACCGCTTCAATGGCTTCTCCGCGTTCCCCACTCGCGGAACGTTTGACTTCAACGGCCAGTTCACCCGTCAAATTGGCAGCACCGGCGCCGCGACGGCGCTTGCCGATTGGGCTCTCGGGGCCACCAGCGGAACCAATCGCAACGTCCTCGAAGGCACGTTTGGTATGCGTTTCTACAACCTGAACGCCTTCTTTGACGACTCCTGGCGTGCCACCGACCGCCTGACTCTAAACTTCGGTCTACGCTACGAGCTGCTCACGCCGCCATACGAAGTCTACGACCGCTGGTCCAACTTCAATGTCAATACCGCGCGGCTCGAAATTGCCGGGCGCGATGGCGCAAGCCGCCGGCTTCGTAATCTCGACACAAACAACCTCGCCCCTCGTCTCGGCATCACCTACATGCTCACCAATGACCGCAGAACCGTGTTGCGCGCCGGTTTCGGCAGTTCGTTCGTGGAAGCCGGTCAGGGCGGCGGGCAACTCTACAAAAACCTGCCGTTCTTCTATTCCAACGTGCTTGCAACCGACCAGAACGCCGCGCCTCCACGCCGCCTCTCGCAGGGCCTCGATGCACCCGTTCCTCCAAACATCAACGATCCAATCGCCCTCTCGAGTGGCAACCCCACCGCATGGGACTACGGATTGAAATCGACCAACACCATGCAATGGAGCTTCGGCATTCAGCGCGAAGTTCTCCGGGACCTTCTTGTCGACGTCTCATATGTCGGCACCCGCACCCTGGGCTTGATCGCAAACGTGAATATCAATCAGTCCGTGCCCGGAGCGGGCGCACAGCCGCAGCGCCGGCCGTTTTTCGCGATCAATCCGAACGTAACCAACATCACTTACCGCACTAACTTCGGCGCCGCAAAGTACCACGCGATGCAGACGCGCGTGGAAAAGCGCGCCCGCGGCGGCCTCACGTTCTCTCTCGCCTACACCTGGTCGCACTACCTCAGCAATGGCGGCAACATTAACGGCGGCGGAAATGCTCCGCCCCAGGACGCACGCTGCTATGCCTGCGAATGGGGCTCCATGCCCGAAGACCGCCGTCACATCGCTGTCTTCAACCATGTTTGGGAACTGCCTTTCGGTAAGGGCCGGCGTTTTGTCACAACCGGTCCCGGCGCTTGGATTCTCGGTGGTTGGAGCCTCAATGGCATCTGGTCCATGGCCACGGGCGAGCACTTCACTGCCACTGCGGCGGCGGCTGTCTCTAACTCCGCCGGCGGCGGTGGTGACCGTCCCAATCGCATCGCCGACGGAAACCTCCCCAGCAGCCAGCGAACCATCGACCGGTGGTTCGATCTGTCGGCCTTCGTGACACCTGCCCAGTTCACCTTCGGAAACGCCGGCCGCGGAATCCTCGTCGGACCCGGCAATTTCAATGTGGACGCCGGAATCCACCGCCAGTTTGCAGTCACTGAGCGCTACAAATTGACGTTCCGCTGGGAAATGTTCAACGCGTTCAATCGCGCAAACTTCGGAACGCCGAACGCCGCCATCGGCAACCCGCAGGCCGGTCAAATCAGCAGCACCGCTCCCGCTCGCATTCAACAGGCGGCACTGAAGCTCGTCTTCTGATCGAGTCGTTTCGCAGGGCAAATCTTTGAAGCGTGCATCGACGACGCACCGGCGCCTGCCGCCAACTGAGAAGCATCACTGCCTCTTCGACCCCCCGACAATGCTCGTCCCGAAATTATCATGCAACGGAATTACGCTCGTGACTCGAAACCCGGCTGCGGCATAGAGTTCTTCCCACTGCTGCAACGTCCGTTCCTTGCCGCGAATGCCGCCCATCATCAGAAGGTCCAGCAACTTGGCCGATGTTCCGGAAACATCACCCATCGGCGGCAGCACCGCGTCCACGCAAATGATGCGCCCGGATCCCTCCATGCTGTCGTGGCAATTGCGCAGCAACTGGAGGCAGTGCTCATCGTCCCAGTCGTGGATGATGTGTTTCATGATGTATACGTCGGCGGGCGGTACGGTCTCGAAAATACTCTGGCCCAAATAGTCGAGTCGCGGCGCGACGGCGCCGGATGGGGGATTCTTTTCTTTGGCGACCGGGATCAACTCCGGAAGATCGACGAGAACCCCGGTGAGGCTCGGATACTTTTCCAGCAGTGCGATGACAAGATGTCCAAACCCGCCCCCGAGATCCGCGATCTTCTTCGCGTCACGAAAATCGCATTTCTCCAGCACGCCCCGCATCGAATTCTGACTGTTGGCTTTCATCGCTTCGCCGAAGTTAGCCAACTCCTTCGGGTTGGCATTCAGCCAATCCCACCAGCCCATGCCAAAGACGCGATCGCTCTGGGGCTCACCGGTACGAATCGTCTCCCCGAGTTCGCTGAAAACGCGAAGCCAGGTGCCGCCCACTTCTTGTGCGACGATCTTCACCGACCCCGGCGCGGAAGCAGTCAAGACCGCCGACAGCGGCGTCGGTCCGAAACGACCTTCAGCGTCCTCGGTGAACAACCCGACGCTGGCTAGCGCCCGCATGGCCCGTTCCAGCGCCCCTGTGTTGACATCTAACCCTCCACCTGTCAGTTGCGCAGCCGTCATCGGGCCATTTGTCTCGAGCATGTCAGGGATATTCAGTTTGGATATCTCCGAGATCGTCCGGGCGATCCATCCTCCCATAACCATTTGCATTACTACCGCCTGCGGCGGAATCGTCTCTGGTGCGGAACTCGGTGCGGCCATGTTTGCCTTTCAGTCAGCTATTTTGGAACTCAGTAAGTCTACCAGAGCAAAACACTCGACCGCCGCGGCCCCGGTGCCAACCGATCCAAAATTATTTTCACGCTGAAAACAAACCACTTACAGAACAAGGCCGCCAATAACCCCTTGACGGTCTGTTATAATGATTATGTAAGGGCTGATTCCGCAACCGCGGACACGGCCCTTTACCCTTTAAGGGGGGAAGAAAACCCACGGGGGGGGTAGGAGTGTTGGGAACAACCCAGCAAGTACTTGAAAATAAACAGAAATACCCCAGGGAATAACCCAGCTTTGAACCCGTTCCAGACCCAGAACTAGACCAGAATATCCTTAACAACCCGGCTCTGCTCCACACCGGTCAACTTAAAGTCCAGCCCCTGGAACCGGTAAGTGAACCGCGAGTGATCGATGCCCAGCAGTTGCATGACGGTCGCATGCAAATCCCGCACATGCACCCCGTTCTCGGCCACGTTGTAACTGAACTCATCCGTGGCCCCGTAACTGATGCCGGGTTTAATTCCGCCTCCGGACATCCACATCGTGAAGCACCGCGGATGATGATCGCGTCCCGCCTCGATGCTCTGCCAGTCGCCCTGCCCGACAACGCTCCTCCCGAACTCGCCGCCCCACAGCACAAGCGTATCCTCCAGCATCCCGCGCCGCTTCAGGTCCATGATCAACGCCGCGCTCGGCTGATCTGTATCCCGGCACCGCGCCGTGCACCACGATGGCAGCCGGCTATGGTGATCCCAATCCGGGTGGAACAACTGAATAAACCGCACCCCGCGCTCGGCCAGCCGCCGCGCCAGAATGCAGTTCGCAGCATAGCTCCCCGGTCGCCGCGAATCCGGCCCGTACAACTCGAAAATCTCCTCCGGCTCATCCTTCAAATCGGTCAGTTCCGGCACGCTCGCCTGCATCCGGTACGCCATTTCGTACTGCCGGATCCGCGTCGCAATCTCCGGGTCGCCCGTCTGGTCCAGCCGGTGCTGATTCAACTCCGCCAGCCCATCCAGCATCCCGCGCCGCACCGTCCGCGGCATCCCCTCCGGATCACGTAAATACAGCACCGGATCCTTTGCATTGCGCAGCTTCACTCCCTGATACCGCGACGGCAGAAACCCGCTTCCCCAGTAGTGGTCGTACAGCGGCTGATCGCTCGGCCGCAGCATCTTCGACAGCAGCACCAGGTAATCCGGCATGTTCTTGTTCTCGCTGCCCAGCCCGTAGCTCACCCACGCGCCCATGCTCGGCCGCCCCGGAAGCTGATGGCCCGTCAAGAACTGCGTCATCGCCGGCGCATGATTAATCTGATCCGTGCGCATCGACTTCACGATGCAAATGTCATCGACGACCTTCGACAGATGTGGCAGCCACTCGCCCAGCATCGTCCCGCTCTTCCCATACCGCGAAAACTTGGTGACGCCAGGCATCACCAACTGCTTCTGCTTCGACGTCATCGTCGTCACGCGCTGCCCCTGCCGGATCGAATCCGGCAGTTCGGTACCAGCTAACTTCACCAGGTCCGGCTTGTAATCGAACAACTCTAACTGCGACGGCCCGCCGGACTGCGTCAGGAAGATCACCCGCTTGGCCTTCGGCGCAAAGTGCGGCAAGCCCTTCTGCTGCGCCATCAGCGCCGACGCGGCCAGCGCGCCCATGAAATCACGCCTGAACATCAAGCCTCCCGATGCAGCTTGTACGGGTAAACCCGGCCGCTGTTCCACTGGCAAACATACAAATCGCCGCGCGTGTCCACGCAGACATCGTGACAGTTCTTAAACACCGGCTGATCCTGCAGCATCACCTGCAACTGGCCGTCTTTATACACCGGCGCTTGGCCGCCGGGATTAGAAACCACGCGGTCCTGGTCATCCAGAATCGTGACGAATCCCCGATTCTGCCACATCCGGTAGTCGCCGGCGAACATCCCGAAACAGATCCCCGAATAAAGGTGGCGCCCCGCGATCACCGGCCGGCTCATATACCCTCCGGGCAGATAGACCGTCTTCACATGAACCCCGTCCAGCGTGAACCACGCCAGCTCATTCCGAATCCGCTCCGCGCACACCACCAGCGGCGTCGCGCCGCGGGAATCGATCGCCACGCCGTGCGCCTGCAGGAACTTGCCTTTGTTGATCGGCTGCGCGCTCTTGCCGCCAAACTTGCCGGCATACTTGCCCGCCGCGTCATATCGCAGAATGAACTGCGAGCCGTACCCGTCGGCAACATAGATATCGCCATTCGGTCCCACCGCGGTCTCCGTTGGACTGTAAACATCATTGGGCTTATACGCCCCGCACTGCGTCGCGTGCGGCAGTTCCAGAACAATCTCTCCATCCAGCGTTGTCTTCACCACCCGGCCCGTTCCCGTATCGGTGATGTAGAGAAACCCCTTATGAATCGACAGCCCGTGCGCTCCGCCAAACCCCAGCGTCCACGCCGCCAGCAGCTTGCCCGAAACGTCATAGACCAGCACATTGTTCTGCTTGTGATTGGTCAGCATAAACAGCCTGCCATCCGGCGCCTGGACCATCTCATGGCAGTCGTTCACCGGATACTTCGCCGGATCCGCCTTGCTCCAGGTCGTATCGACGCGGTAACGGAACGAACCATGCCCGATCAACACCGGTGCCGCCACCACGGGCAAGCCCATAACGAATAACCGCCTATTCATGAGTAATCGCCTCGTCGAGGTTCAACACCATACTCGCCACCACCATCCGTGCCGCCAGTTCCGGCGAGCCTCCCGCAAGCCGCCTCGCGTCGTCCGGCTTCGCTGCGTAGTGCGCCAGTGCTTTCTTGTACTCCCGTTCCAGCACCGCAGTCTCGGCAACATCCGGCCGCCGCGAAAGCACCCGCTCAAAAATCTCCGCGACCGGCGAAGCCGCCAGCGTCCGCGACGCTTCCAGATATGTCAGATCGTTCAACAGCGTCAACGCCTGCAACGGCGTATTCGTCCGCGATGTCCGCACTTCGCACGACCGCCGCTGCGCCGAATCGAACAGGAACGTCGGCGCGATAGTCCGCCGCCAGAACGCATACAGCGTCCGCCGATACTGCGCCGGACCTTCGCTCGGCTCGTATTTGAAACGGCCCATAAACAGCTCTTCCCAAACGCCATCGGGTTGATACGGCCGCACCGGCGGCCCGCCCAGCGCTGGGTTCAATAACCCGGCATACTGCAGCGCCGCGTCGCGCAGCATCCAGCTCGGCAAACGGAATCGCGGGCCACGGGCGAGCATCCGGTTCTCCGGGTCCTTCGCCAACTGGTCCGCCGAGACCTTCGAATCGCGTTTATACGCCGCGCTATTAACCATCAGCCGCAGCATATGCTTCACATCCCAGCCGCTTTCCATGAACTCCACCGCCAGCCAATCCAGCAGTTCCGGATGCGTCGGTTGCTCGCCCTGCAATCCGAAATCCTCCGGCGTCCGCACCAGCCCATACCCGAACAGCAGTTGCCAGAGCTGATTCACGATCACGCGAGCGGTGAGAGGGTTCTCGTTCGACACCAGCCACTGCGCCAACTCCAACCGGTTCTTCGCGCTGCCGCTCGCGCCGACAGACGGCAGTACCGCGGGCTCAACCTTATCCCCGTGCTTGTCCCAGACCCCGCGCAACAGCACGAACGTCTCGCGCGGAGCCGCCCGTTCCGCCAGAACCATTACATCCACCTTGCCCGCACTCTTGAACTCTTCATACTGGCGCACGGCGCGGTCCAGCGACTCTTTCGCCTCCTGATACGGCGCGTAATCGGTCAGGAACTGCGCAAACAGCCGCTCACGCAGCGCCGGCGTCAAACCGCTCTTAGCCAACTCCTCCAGCGGCGCCGTCTCCAGGCTCTTCACCGCCGGACCGCGCTGGTCGGTCAAAGACACGCGGAACTTCGCAATGTTCGCATCGCCCGCCGTCGACCGGTGCCGCATCTCGAACATCAACTCTTCATCAGCCGCGACCACAAGCGGCTCTTCCAACTCGAAAATCGCCACATGCGTCTTCGTTCGATCCCCGCCGATCGTCGTCCACCCGTTCCGCGGATCATCGTCCAGCGTATCTTTGATCAACCCGTAATTATTGTTCTTGACCTTGTCCGCTTCGTAGTCGGCGATCGCGCCGCTCACCGCGATATCGCGGATCTGCGAACTCCCCGCCTGCCGCACTTGCACCTTCACATCAGTAAGCAGGAACTCGCCCGATTTCCCGCGCGTCGACGGCGGGAACACTTCCAGCTTCAACCCCGTCACCCGTTCCAGCTTCACGCTGGCAGCCAGCCGGTAATCGTCCTGCCGCGGGTTCGGTCCCGTCGCCTCGATGATTCCTTCGGCGTCCTGTTTCAACACCGACCCTTCGGCCGTCTGCAGCGACGTCATCCGCATCGGCCGCCAAGCCTGCGGTATGCCCTTCTGCCCGGCCAGCCATTTCGCGAATGGCGCCGCGGCCCGCTCGCGCTCCGCCGCTTCGGCCGGCTTCCGCGCTTTCACCAACTCCTCCGCCTCCGCCACTGCCCGCGCCGCGTACCGCGACGAGTAGCTCGCATAGGGTTTGGCGTTCTTCCCGGCCCGCCCGTCTTCATCGATGCTGTTGAAAAACCCGGTAAACGCGTAATAGTCGTGATGCGTGATCGGATCGAACTTGTGCGAATGGCACTGGGTACAACCCAGCGTCAATCCCAGCCAAACCGTACCCGTCGTATTCGCCCGGTCCAGCACGTAATCAACGCGCGACTCTTCCTGATCCCGTCCGCCTTCGCCATTCGTCATATGGTTCCGGTGGAACGCGGTCGCGATCTTCTGCTCCGGTCTCGCGTTCGGTAGCATATCGCCGGCGAACTGCTCGATGGTGAATTGCTTGAACGACATGTTTTTGTTGAACGCTTCAACGACCCAATCGCGCCAGGGCCAATTCGTGCGCGACGCATCGGCTTGGAACCCATCGGTGTCCGCATAGCGCGCGCCATCGAGCCACCACATCGCCATCCGCTCTCCAAACCGCTCGCTCGCCAATAGTCGGTCCACCAGCTTCTCGTACGACGGCTCGGCGAGCATCTCCCTGGTCGGCGGTAAACCCGTTAAATCGAACGCCACGCGCCGCGCGAGCGTATGGCGGGCCGCCTCCCCATTCTTCGCCGTCAGCTTCGAATCAACGTAGGAATCGATCGTCGTTCCTTTGCCGCGCACCGGTTTCTCGAAAGACCAATGACGCCCCCACGGCGCGCCCTGCGCGATCCACGCCCGAAACGTCGCCACTTCCTGTTCGGTCAACCGCGCCTTGTGCGACCGCGCCGGGGGCATCAATCGAAATTGATTCTGCTCGGTGATCCGCTTCATCAGAATGCTCTCGTCCGGCTTGCCAGGAACAATCACCTTGGCTACCGCGCCTTCGCGAGTATCCAGCCGCAGTCCCGCCATTCGCGCCGTCGCATCGCCGCCGTGGCAGCTCAGGCACTTGTCGGACAGCACCGGCAACACTTCGCGGCTGAATCGGACAGGCTGCTGCGCCAACAGTGGCGTTGCCGCCAGAACCAGAATGAGCCAAAAAACCATTTTCAATCCTGACTGACCCTTTTCACCGCCGACGATCCGCGTAGTGTTCCAAGGACATTATGAGAACCAATACGTTTATTCTACTCGCCGCTATACTCTCGGCCAGTGTCTCGCCCGCCGCCGTAAAGTTGACGGCGCTAACGATCACATCCACGGACAGCGCCGGCAAGATCCAAGGTGTCGGCGCTCACCGCTTCAAAACCGCCCAGCACGGCGGGCATCCGTCCATCTTCCTGGTGAAGGGCAGCGACCTGCAGGGAGCCATTATCAATGGCCCGAACACGGCCAAGAACGGAATCGATATTCCCCTCACCGCCGGCACGCACACCTATACGATCCTGTGCGAGAAGATTAACAGCTACAACTGGACGAACTACACGATGCAGTTCTTCTTTGACCTCGCCAACGCTCCGCAGGTCTCTGTCCTCGCGCCGTTGAACACCACGTCCACGCTGTTTTTTCCGCCCTTTGCCGCGAACAAAGAATTTACCGAAAACCTCGCCGGTTTCCCCGCGAAAGCTAACGGCACGCTGATCTATAAATCGGGCCAAACCGAAGTGACGCTCACCGCGTTCCATTTTTCGCAGCCGGAACTGTTCGGCATCGACCGCGTCAGTAACCACGAAGTCCGTTCGGACCGCGTGCTCGACTTTGTCGGCGAGTTCACGCTCGAAGTGTCCGCCCCGCCCGAGATCGCTCCCGGTGGCGTCGTGAACGGCGCCAGCTTTACGCCCAAAGTCGCTCCCGGCGCGCTCTTCAGCATTTTCGGTTCCAGTCTGGCCCTTTCAACGCAAAGTGCCGCGGCCCTGCCGTTGTCCACGAACCTCGCCGGCACCTCCGTCACCATCGGCGGCAAACAAGCTCCGCTGGTGTTCGTCAGCCCGGCGCAGATAAACGCCCAGGTCCCGTATGAAACGTTGGAGGGCCAGACCGTTCCCGTCGTCGTCACCGTGAACGGCGTCGCCAGCCCGGCGGTGAATGTCACCGTCGCCGCCACCGCGCCCGGCATCTTCCAGTTCGGCCAGAAGCGCGCGGTGGTCCAGAACCAGGACTACAGCGTAAATAACACCGATAAACCGGCCGCGCCCAACACCTACGTCATCGCTTACCTCACCGGCGGCGGAAAGGTCGACAACGCCGTCGCTACCGGCAATGCCGCCACCGCCGATCCGCTGTCCCGGCCTCGTGGACCGGTGACCGCGACCATCGCCGACATGCCGGCTGAGGTAGTCTTCGGCGGCCTGACGCCGAGCTTCGTCGGGCTCATGCAAGTAAACCTGAAGATTCCGAACCTTCAGCCCGGCACCTACCCGCTGGTCGTCACCGTTAACGGGGAAAAGAGCAACGCCGCAATGATCACCGTCCAGTAACCCCTCGCGGGGTATCCTGGAACGGATGATGTCATCATCCACTGACATCGAGCAGATCATCACTCGTCTGCCAACTGAGTTTTCCAGCCGCATCTATTACGTGGCGCTTCGAAAACTTCGTTCCAAGTCCGCCGCGGAGGACGTTCGTAATGAGACGTTCCTCCGCGTCATTCAAGCCCTCCGCGCCGGATCGCTTCGATCTCCCGAAGCGCTTCCGGCGTTTGTTTTGGGTATCGCCCGCAACGTGATGATGGAGGAGATTCGAAAATCGACGCGGACCGATGACATCGGCGACCGGGACTTCGCGGCGGATGCGGCCGAGCCGGTCGACCACACCGTACGCCGCGCTATCGAAGCGACGTTCACGCGTATGCAACCGCGGGAGCGGGACATCCTCCGGTTCGTTTATTTTGACGATCTGACGAAGGAGGAGATTTCCGAACGAATGGGAATCGTGCCCGAACGCGTACGCCTTGTCAAATCCCGCGCCCTGAAGAGCTTCCGCGAGTTCTACTGGCGCTTCACGGAGGCCAGGAAAAAATAGTGGATACAGAATCCAAAGTGCCGGCACCTACTCCAGGAGACGAGAAAACGCATAGCGACGCGAAATCCCGGGAACTGGCCGAGGCCTATGTCGGCGGCCGGCTGGCCCCGGCGGAGGCCGATGCCTTCGAAGAACATTTTTTTGCCTGTGCCGAATGCTGGGACGACGTGCAGACGCTGCAGAAATTCCGTGACGGCGTTCGCGACATAACGATGAATGGCCGCCAGGAAGCGCCATCGCCGTGGAAATGGGCGTTCGCCGTGGCGGCCGTGGCGCTCATCGCATTTGCGTCCTGGACCCTGCTGGTGCAGATTCCCCGGCTGGAGTCGCAACTCGCCGCGGCGCGCGTTGTTCCCGCTCCCGCGCCGGGGCCGCCGCCGGTGCTGATGGCCAAGGCCGAACCGAATCTGCCCCTGCTGATGTTGGAAGCCTCGCGCGCCGACACTGCCACCGTGCTTAGTGTTCCCGCTGCGGCGCCTCGATTTGCGATTTGGGTTGACGCACCGCCTGCGGTTCGCGGGCCGTTCCGCCTGGAGATTCTGGGCGGCACGAAATCCGTGGAGTCACTGGCGGAGTTGCAACCCAACTCTCATGGCGCGCTCACAGCCGCCGTTCCATCCGAAAAACTCCTGCCCGGCAAGTATGTGGCGCGCTTGTTCGGTGCAGCCGGCGCGCTGGCCGGTGAATACAAATTTGAAATAAGAAGATAATCGGTCATGCGTAAGGTACTGCTCCTGCTCGCGCTTCCGCTCGCTGCCCAGGATGCCTTCACGGGCGCGCCAGTCGAGCGGACGATAGCGCCCGGCGAAGTACACGCATTCCGCTACCCGGTGCAAACGGGCGTGTTTATTCACGTCACCGCTCTGCAACTGGAAGGAGACATCGCACTCCGTCTGGCCTCCCCGGCCGGCGTCTTGCTGGGCGCTCGCGATTTATGGCCGAATCGAACGGCGGAGATCGCGATGTGGATCGCCGCGGAAACCGGCGACTGCCGCATCGAGGTACGCAATAGCACCAAGGCCGCCGCGCGCTACCGGCTGGAGTCCGTCGCGCGAACCCCCACCGAACAGGACCGCCAGCGGCACGTGGCGTTTCACTCTTCCAGAGAGGCGCGGGTGGCTCTTGAGAAGCGCACCAAGACGTCGATCGAGGAAGCCTTGACTATATTTAAGACCGCGATTGAAGCCTGGCACGCCGCCGGGGAAGGGGTTGAAGAGGCTATCGCCCATAACTTTGCGGGCGCGGGCAATACGTTTCTGCGGGAACACGCCAAGGCGCTGGCCCACTTCGAACAGGCGGCCGGGCTGCTGCGAGGAGCGCCCGAGGCGGTCTCGATGCTGGCGTCGAGCCTGAACAACCTCGGCCAGGCGCGGATCTTCATCGGCGACCTGCCGAGGGCGCGGGAGGCGCTGGAGGAGTCGATTGCGATTTCCGTTCAAATGAACCTGAAGTCAACCGAAGCGTCGGCGAGAAACAACGTCTCCACGGTCTACCGCCGGATGGGTGACCTGGATCGGGCGCTTGACAACCTGCGCAAGGCGGCGGAGGCGCACAAGTCGCTGGGCAACCGCGTTTCGGAGATTATCGCGCTGCAGAACATCGCCGGCATCTATCAATCGACGCGCAATCACCAGGCGGCATTGCAGCAGTTCTCCATCAACTTGCAAATGTCGATTGAGATTGCCGACACTGGGCGGCAGTACGGCTCGCTCCGCGGGCTGGGACATACCTATTCGTCCCTAGGGGAGTTGTCGCTAGCGCAACAGTTCTATGAGCGGGCGGAGAGCATCGCCCGCAAGACGGACCTGCCGGCCGGCGTGTCCGAGATACTTACCGATCTGGCTCAGCTCAAGTTTAAGTTGCGGGACTATGCGGCGGCGCGAAGCTACCTGGAGGAATCCATCGCGCTTACACGGAAGTCCGGCAATGTGCTCAGCCTGGCCACGGGCCTGGGCGGGCTTTGCCATGTACTGGCGGAGCAGGGCGAAACGGAGAAGGCTCGCCCGGTGGCGGCCGAAGCGGTGGCGCTGAACCGGAAGGTGAGCCCGACGGACGGATTAGCCAACGCGCTGGTTTGCGCGGCGCGTGTGGAACGGATGGGCGGACAAGCGGCGGCGGCTCGAAGCATGATCGAGGAGTCGATGACTAAATCCTCGACGCGGGCGGGCCGGATTGTAGCGTTGGGCGAACTGGCCGAACTGGAGATGGCGGAGGGAAATCTATTGGCGAGCCTTTCGCATACCGAGGAGGCCGCGGGGCTCGGGGAGATGGAACGGGCCGGGATTCAGGATTCGGGATTGCGGGCGAGTTCCTCGTCGATGCACGCCGCCAACGGGCGGCGCCACACGGAGTTGCTGATGCGGCTGCACCGGCAGTATCCCGAGGCGGGCTATGCGGCCCGCGCTTTCCGGGTGACGGAACGGCAGCGCGCGAGAACGTTGGCCGAGACGATCGCGGATTCGGCGAGCACGGCCGCGCCGCGTGTTTCCGGCGACCGGGCGGCGCAGGAGCAGAAACTGGTGGCGGCCATCACATCTGTGCAAAGGCAGCTTTTCCGGGAAAATGTTACGGCGGACCGCCAAAAGGCTCTCCGGGCCGAACTGGCGGCCGTGGAGGCCAGTCTGGAAGCCTACCAGGCGCAGTTCACACGGGCCGCCTCCCAGTCCATCGCCGAACCCTTTGATGCGCCACGGATACAGAGCTCGCTGTTGGACCCAGCTACGGCGCTCATCGAATACGCATTGGGCGCGAAGGAATCCTATGCGTGGGTGGTTACGCGGGATAGCTTCCAGAGCTACGTGCTGCCGGGCCGCGACGTCATTGAAAAACGAGCGGAGGCATTTCGCGCACTGTTAACAAAGCCGGTGAATGCGCTGACGGCGCAAAGTTCGCTGGCGGCGGTTGATGCGGAAGGGCGCCAGCTACACGGATTGCTGATTGGCCCGCTGCAGGCGTCTCTGCAAGGCAAGACGCGGCTGATAATTGTCCCCGATGGCGGGCTGCACTATCTGCCGTTTGAGACGCTGGGCCTGGTGGAGCGGTTCCGCATCTCCTACGCTCCTTCGGCATCCGTAGTGGCCGTACTGCGCAAACGGGCCTTGGAACGTCCGGCGCCGTCCCGTTCGCTGCTGGCGATGGCGGATCCGCTGTTGCCGGCCGCGGCGAGCGAACCGAACCCGGAGCGCGGTTTTGCGTTTACCCAACTGCCGAATGCGCGAGCCGAGGTAAACGCCCTGCGCACACTGTTTGGACCCGCGGCCTCGCGGGTGTTCGTGGGCCCCGAAGCGCGGGAGCAGAATCTGAAGGCCGAGGATCTTTCCGCTTACCGCTTCGTGCACTTCGCGACGCACGGCTATTTCGACGAAGCGCAGCCGGCGCGGTCCGGATTGGTGCTGGCGCAGAATGCGGGCGATACCGACGATGGGATGCTGCAGGCGCGCGAGATCTTCGGGCTGCGGTTGAGTGCCGACGTGGTGACGCTTTCGGCGTGCCAATCGGGCCTAGGGAAACTGCTGGCGGGCGAAGGAGTGATGGGACTCTCAAGGGCTTTTTTCTACGCCGGCGCGCAGAGCCTGGTGGTGAGTTTGTGGAACGTCAACGACGCCGCGACGGCGGAGCTGATGAAGACGTTTTATACGCACTTGAAGGCTGGGGTAGCGCGGGACGAGGCGTTGCGCCGGGCGAAACTGGCGCTGGCGAAAGGGGAAAACCGCGCCTGGCGCCACCCCTATTTCTGGGCTCCGTTCGTTTTCCTTGGCGACCCGCTGCCGGCGCGATAAATTCCCCTGATACAAATTCCAGGCGTGCCGCACTATTCGGCATGAGCCCCGCCGCTGTCTCGAATTCCCAGGCGCGCATCGCGCCGCTACGACCGCGCCGCTGCACTGTAAATCTTCACTATCCGGAGACCTGGGCGGTGCGGCCGAATCCGCTGGCTGCGGAGATGGCCCGGCGGGCGCGCGCATGGCTGGGTTCGTTTGGGTTCACCGACGAGGATACGTTCCGTGATCTGGCGATTGGCGAGTGCGCCAACTGGCCATTCCCGTTTTCAGATGAGGAACGGGCCGAGACGATCACCAAGTCCATTGCGCTGGCGTTCTGCGGTGGCGTGAATGGCGCAAGGCGCGATTGGCGGGACGTGGACGAAGCCTGTGCGCGCGTGATGAGCCAGGATTGGATGCGGCGGCATGCGGCACGCAGAACGGCATGGATGAACTGTCTTGGCCGCGATTGCGACGCCGCGAAAAAGACGCCGACGGATCATCTGCGTCACCGCCGGGAGTGCGCGGGGATGATCCCGAACCTGGACTTTATTGAATATCAACTCGGCTGGGAGGTGCCCGAAGAGGTGCTGGCCGACGACGAGATGATGGCTGTTGAAACGACTGCGGGCGAATGCGTTGCGATCGCCGGCGACCTTTTCGGGTTCACGAGGGACCGGGAGATGGGGCGTGCCAACCTCGTTACCTGCGCGATGCAGGAGTTCGGCGAAAACGAGGGCGATGCCTTCAAATGGGTAGGCCACATGCACAGCCGTACCGTGCAGGAGTTGCGGCAGCTTGGGGATTCGTTGATCCGCCGATACGCGCAGCATCCGATGCTGGCTGCCTGGTTTGATGCCCTCCACTGCGCCATCTACGGATTTGCGCAGTGGCACAGCCGCGCGCCACGCTTTCAGGCAACTCACGAAGCGGACGGCTGGACGTTACAGGTAATCGTGACGCCGGCGTGCCATGACCCGTTTTGAGCTATCTTTAACATGGATGGTCAAAAATGTTCTTGGCGGTGTTCTGCAGACGTGCTGCACGGACCCGCTCACCGGTTTTTATCGTGACGGCAAGTGCAACACAGGTCCGGAAGATGTCGGAAAGCACCATGTGTGCGTGACGATGACAGAGGAGTTCCTGCTGCACCAGGCGTCTGTCGGCAACGACCTGATTACGCCGCGACCGCAGTGGGGGTTTCCGGGATTAAAGCCGGGCGACTCCTGGTGCGTCTGCGTGGAGCTTTGGAAGCTTTCGCACGAGGCGGGCGTTCGCGCGCCTGTCCGGCTGGAGGCGACGCATGAGGCCGCCCTGGAAGACGTGACGCTGGAGATGCTGACGCAGAACGCCCGGCTGAATTAGCGGTTACTCGAAGCGCAGGGCTTCGATGGGGTCAAGAGCGGCGGCCTTCCTGGCTGGGTAATAGCCGAAGAAGATGCCGATGAGCATGGAAAAGATCGCCGAGCCGAACATGGCGGCGGGCGAGAGCGACTGCGCCCAACCGAAGCCCCAACCAAGGCCGAGCGAGGCTCCGATGCCGGCGATGATACCCGTCAGCCCGCCGGCGAGTCCAAGCACCAGCGACTCAATCAGGAACTGCGCCTGCACCTGTTTCGACTTGGCGCCGACAGCCATGCGGATTCCGATTTCGCGGGTTCGTTCGGTGACCGAGACCAGCATGATGTTCATGATCCCGATGCCGCCGACGAGCAGCGAGACGGCAGCGATGCCGCTCAGCAGCAGGGTCATGACGTTCGAGGTTTCGGCAGCGGTTTCGGCGACGTCGGCGAGGTTCCGGACGGTGAAGTCGTCTTCCTGGCCGGGGCGCAGATTGTGGCGCGCGCGGAGCAGGGACGTAATATCGCGAACGGCGTCATCAGTAACTTCCTCGCTGGCGGCCGAGAGCTGAACCGACGAAATGTAGTTCGTTGCCAGCAGCTTCTTCATGACCGTGGTGTAGGGCATGAGGAGCGTGTCGTCCTGGTCCTGGCCCTGCTGGCTTTGGCCTTTGGAGGCCTGTACGCCGGCGACGCGGAAGGTGAGGTTGCGGACGCGCATGGTCTGCCCGACCGGGTCCTGACCTGGGAAGAGGGCGTTAGCCACCGTGGAGCCGATGACGGCGACGCGTGCGGCGGAGCGGACGTCGGATTCCGTGAAGAACTGACCCTGGGCGACCGCACGGACGCGAATGGACGGGTATTCGATATCGACGCCTTCGGCGCGGGTAGACCAGTTCTGGTTGCCGGCGACGAGCGGGACGCTGGCGGAAATGCTGGGCGTTCCGGCGGCGATGGAGGGCACATCGCGAAGAATGGCGGTGAGGTCGTCCGGCGTAAGAGTGGTGCTGGTGCCGGCGCCGCCGCGCATGCCGCCCGTGCGCTGGCTGCCCGCCTGGACGATGAGAAGATTGGTTCCCATGCTGGAGATCTGCTCCTGCACCAGCTTCTGCGCGCCCTGGCCGAGGCTGACCATGGCGATGACGGAGCCGACCCCGATGATGATGCCGAGCATGGTAAGAGCCGACCGGGCCTTGTTCCGCGCCAGGGCGCGGAGAGCCATCTTCAAGATCGCGGTCATCATTGGAATACCTCCTCAAACTGGTTCGTTTCGGGCGTGGCGGCGAGTTCGACCTGCGCGCTGCGGCGTTTGCGGACGGGTTGATCGAGGATGACCTGACCGTCCTTCATGACGACGATGCGCTTGGCGTATTGGGCGATGTCGGGCTCATGGGTGACGAGCACGATGGTTTTGCCGGCATCGTTAAAGTGTTGGAAAACGCCCATGACTTCGATTGACGTGCGGCTGTCGAGATTGCCGGTGGGCTCGTCGGCGAGCAGCAGCGACGGGTTGTTGACCAGGGCGCGGGCGACGGCGACGCGCTGCTGCTGGCCGCCGGAGAGCTGATTGGGCTGGCTGTCGGCTTTGTGCGCGAGGCCGACGGCCTTCAGCGCTTCCAGGCTGCGGCGAGTTCGTTCGGCAGCCGGCACATCAGCGTAGATGAGCGGCAACTCCACGTTCTCAAGCGCGCTGGTACGGCGAAGCAGGTTGTAGCCCTGGAAGACGAAGCCGAGCTTGTTGTTGCGGATGTTGGCGCGCTGGTCCTTGGTGAAGCCGGAGACATCGACGCCATCGAGAAAGTAGTGGCCCTTGGTGGGCCGGTCCAGGCAGCCGAGGATGTTCATCATGGTGGATTTGCCGGAGCCGGACGTGCCCATGATGGCGACGAACTCGCCGGGATCGATGGTGAGCGAGACGCCGCGAAGGGCGTGGACCCGGATCTCGCCGGTGTCATAAACCTTGTGCAGATTGTCAACGCGAATAACGGGTTCCATTAGAATCTCCTTCCGCGCGGGGCGGGGCTGGCGCCAGGGAAGGCGCCTGTGTTCTGTTTCTTACTGGCGCCGGCGGCCTGCGGGGCGGCAAGGGCAATGCGGTCGCCTTCCTTCAGGGTGGTTTCGACGAGTTCGGTGAAAATACCGTCGGTCATGCCGGTACGCACGGGGACGGGTTGTAACTGGCCATCGGGGCTGGGTTGCCAGAGGGTGGCCGAACCGCCGCGGCGGGTTGTGGGGCCGTTGACGCGGAAGGCCGCGCTGGGGGCGAGCAGAACGTTTTTGCGCTCATTCACTATGGCGGTAACCGTGGCGGTCATGCCGGGCTTCAACTGGAGCTTGGGGTTATTGACATCGATGACGGCGGTATATGTCACGACGTTTTGGACCACCGTGGGCGCCAGGCGGATCTGCGAGATACGGCCGGCGAAGGTTTCGCGCGGGAAGGCGTCGACCGTAAAGGTCACCGGGCTTTCCGGGCTGAGTTGGCCCACGTCGGCTTCGTCGATATCGGCCAGGACCTGCATTTTCGTCAAGTCGTTAGCAATCAGGAAGAGCGTCGGAGCCTGCAGGCTGGCGGCGACGGTCTGGCCGACGTCCACGTTGCGGGCGATCACAACGCCGTCAATGGGAGCGCGGATGATGGTGCGCTCCAGGTTGACGGTTGCCACTTCAACAGCGGCGCGGGCCTGCGTGGCTTGCGCCTTCACTTGTTCGGCCTGGGACTTGGCGGTTTCCGATTGGGCGACGGCTTGGGCGTACTGCGCCGCGGCCTGAGCTTTCTGGGCGAGGGCCTGCAGACGGGTGGCTTCATCGGTCTGCGCCTGGCGGGCCGGGGTCACGCCTTCCTTCACCAGACGGAGAGTATTAGCGTAGGCGCGTTCGGCTTCGAGCACGACGGCGTCGACACGATCGAGGTTGGCCTTGGCCGAGTTGACGGCGGCCAGTTGCCCGTTGATGTTGTTTACCGCTGAGGCGACGTTGGCTTCGGCCCCGGCGAGACTGGCCTTCGCCTGGCGAAGCTGGGCGTCGATCTGGGAGGGGTCCAGGCGGGCGATGATCTGCCCGGCTTTGACGCGGCTGTTGAAATCGGCGTGAAGTTCGGAAACGGTTCCGGAGACCTGGGTGCCGACCTGGACCGTTGTTACGGCCTGGACCTTACCGGTGGCGCTGATGGTCTGGCGGATATCTCCACGGCGAATTTCGGCGGTCTGGTAAGCGGGCGCGGCGGGCCGGCCAAAGTACTTCCAGGCGCCGAGGCCCGCGCCCACAACGGTGGCGAAAGCGAGGCCGGCGAGCCACCAGCGGCGGGGCCGCTTTTGGGTGGCGACGGGGTCGATGGCCATTTGTGTGACTGGGGCTTCGATTACTTGGGTGCTCATGGCTCTGTGGTCTCCTTAGCTCAAGACCAGTTTGCGAGGGGCGGATTAAGGGATTGTGTGGAGGAGGGGGTCGAATTGTAAAAGTTGAGTAAAGACGCGCCATTCACGCTTAGGATGGAGGTGATGAGCGACGAGCGCGCCCGGCTGCTGCTGATAGACGACGACCAGAAGCAGGCCCGGCTGCTGCGGGATTACCTGGAACCGTTCGGTTATCAGGTGGACACGGCCCACGACGGACGGCAGGGGTTGGCGATGGCGCTGGAGAATCCCTACGCCGCCGTGATTCTGGATGTGATGCTTCCCGGGTTAAACGGGTTCGACGTGCTGCGGGAACTGCGGCGCGAGTCGAATGTCCCCGTGCTGATGTTAACGGCGCTGGGCGATGAGCCGGACCGTATCGCGGGATTGGAGATCGGCGCCGACGACTATCTGCCGAAGACGTTTTCGACGCGGGAACTGCTGGCAAGGCTGCGGGCGGTGATCCGGCGGTCCATGGCGACGGCAAGGCAGGGCCCGGCTAATGGGGAAGCGGCAGTTTCCGTGGGCGGGTTGTATATTGACCCGGGGACGCATACGGCCACGATTGACGGGGAGCCGATGACGTTGACGCGGATTGAGTACGACATGTTGCTGGCGCTGGCGCGATCGGCGGGACGGGTGAAGTCGCGGGAGCAGTTGTTGTTGGAGGTGGCGGAGCGCGACTTTGAGGCGTTTGACCGTTCGATCGACGTGCACATTTCGGCGCTGCGGAAGAAGATGGGGGACGATTCGAAGGCGCCGCGTTATATCGAGACGATTCGGGGGACAGGGTATCGGATGCGATTGCCGCAATCGGAGCCGTTGGCGTGAAGAGACCGCTCTCCCTGCGGGCGAAGTTCGCGCTGCTGGCGCTGCTGAATGTGGGAGTGTTGGGACTATTGCTGGTGGCGTTCGTGCGGCACCAGTTGGGGCGTGAATTTCAATCGTTCCTGATGGCCACGGCGCGGGAGAAGATTGTGGCGGTGTCCAAGCAGTTGAGCCTGGACCTGGCGGGCGCGGACGCCGGAGCGCGGGAGGCGATTCTGGCGCGGTATCAGGCGGAGTACGGCGTTGAGTTCCGGCTCTACGACGGCAATGGGGCGCGAATGGCGGGGGCGGAGATGACGCTGCCGGAGGCGGTGGAGGCGCGGCTGATTCGTCCGCCGGGCCAGCCGCCCCGTGTGGTAACAGGACTGGGACCGCCACCGTTCCTGGTGGAGGCGGGAGATCCGCGGCTCTATTGGATTGGCGTGCGGACCCTCCTGCCGGACGGGCAGCGGGCTACTTTGCTGCTGGTGTCATCGACGCTGTTTACGAATCCGTTCTTCTTCGAATGGGAGCCTTGGCTGGCGATAGGCGTGACGGGTTTATTCGTAACGGCGCTTTGCTGGTTTCCGTTGGTTCGGAGTCTGACGCGAGACATTCGCAAGATGACGGAGGCGACGGCGATGGTGGCCGAAGGACAGTTCGATGTGCGGCTGGATACCAGGCGCGGGGATGAATTGGGGCGGCTGGGCGGATCGATAAACCAGATGGCGGGGCGGCTGCGGGCCTACGTGGATGGGCAGAAGCGTTTCCTGGGCGATGTGGCGCATGAACTGCGTTCGCCGCTGGGGCGGATGCAGGTGGCGCTGGGGATTCTGGAGAGAAAGACGGAAGAGCAGGGCTATGTGAAGGACTTGCAGGAAGACGTGGAAGTGCTGTCGGAGTTGACCACGGAGCTGCTGGCGTTTGCGCGGTCTGAATTGAAGCGGGAGCCGCTCGAGCTGAAGCCTGTGCAGCTTCGCGCAGTGCTGGAGCGCGCGGCCGGGCAGGAGGAAGCCGCGCCGGTCTTCGATGTAGACGCCGCGCTGACGGTGATGGGGGACGAGAACCTTTTGTTCCGGGCGTTTTCGAACCTGTTCCGGAATTCCGTGCACTACGGGGGAGGGGAGATCTCGGTGACGGCGCGGCGGCAGGGGGAGCAAATCGTTACCGTAGTTGCCGACCGCGGGCCGGGAGTTCCAGAAGAGGCGCTGGAGAAGATCTTTACGCCATTCTTTAGGCTGGACACGGCGCGCGACCGCACGAAGGGCGGGACAGGATTGGGGTTGGCGATCGTTCGGAACAACGTGGAGGCCTGCGGCGGTTCGGTAGCGGCGCGGAATCGTGCGGGTGGGGGACTGGAGATGGTGGTGACGCTAAGATGAGCTGGATTTGATGCGTTGTTTGCCGGGGGCGGTGCGGACGACGGTAATCCTCGTTGTGGCCTGGGATATTGCCGCGGCAACGGTTCCGCTGGGCGAGTTGGGGCAGATTAGCAAGCGGACGCTGCTTTACCTTGTGCTTTTGGGGGTGGCGACGGGCCTATCGTGGCTTTGCTATTTCCGGGCGCTGCAGTTGGGCGAAGCGTCGAGAGTGGCGCCAATAGACAAGCTGAGCTTGGTGTTCGTGGCGTTATTCGCCGCGATGTTTCTGGGAGAACGGCTGACGATGGGCACCGTTGCCGGTGTGGCTCTGATCACGGCGGGTGCGGTGACGCTGGCGATTCAGTAACCGTCCTTTGTGCAACAGGTTGCTACTAACGTGGGCAATATTTGAAGTCGTCATTGCTCGACATCAAAGTGAGTGTGGCTGGCTCATCCAAACGTAAAATGAACCTGTGGTCTCCACGCGAAACCTGCGCGGAAACCAGCAAATGTTGTTTGTCCTTGAAGGTCGTTGCTGTTTTCCCGTCGATTAGTACAACGCCGGAGGCCCCAGGTGCTGCAAAGTCGAATGTAAACAACGGTTGCGCCGAATTGAGCGGAATGTCCTTTCGGGCAGTCATGCAGAAGCTGTAGCCGCGGACAGTCTTAGACTTCGGCGGGTTGTCTACGTCCAAAGGTGGAAAACGCTGAGCAGGAACGGTGGCAGCGGCCGTTACGAAAAGAACGCTACGAACAATCCGAAAGAAGGCCATGCCCGTAATATAGCGCCTTCTACCGTCCCACCATCACCATCGCTTTTCGGGTCTCACAATGGGTCAAACACGGAAGTGCGGTTTGAGCTATTCCATGAGGAGGTCGAGCTCCTGCAGATCGCCGGCATTCATATTGAGACGGCTGGGGCTGCGCATTTTTGCGCCTATCAAGTTGGAGGGCGGTGTGGACCGCGGAGGAACAGGTGCTCGTCGACTGGGCGCCGAGGCAACCTTTAGCGTGGCGTCTTGGAATCATGCGCCGTCCTATCCGCGATTACATGGGTGCTCAACACCTCCTCCGGTGAATCGAAAGCGATGGCCAATATCCGCTTGCCATCCCGGGACGCCGCGCTCGGGCGAGTATCACTTCCCGGCCGCTGTGCCGAAATGCCGGTCGAGCTTCGCCAATGCACGCAGCCCCTTGCCTGCCGAGTCCGCCGCCGCCCGCGCCGCTCTACGGTAACCGGAAGTCTCCTCTATGCCTTGTTCCAGGGATCCAGTATGGAGAGGCCCAGTCCGTCGAAGTCGCGGACGTTGCGCGTGACGATAGTCAAACCATGTTCCAGGGCAGTGGCGGCGATTAAGCCGTCACTGGTATTGAGGGGCCTGCCGCGCCGTTGTTGTAGAGCATCCAAAGCCCCCCAGCGGTCGGCGATTTCATCCGTTACTGGCAGGATTCTACCGGCGAACCAGGGACGCAACTCTGTGGTGAACCAGTTTACCAAGCCCGTGCGGCGCTTGCCTTCCGGCAGTCGGTCAATGCCTTTGCAAATCTCGCCGATGGTGATAACGCTGACGTAGAGTGTGTCGTTGTCGATGGCATCCAGCCAAGCAAGGACGTTGGCGTTCGGTTGTGGGGGCTGATTTCGGAAGCGACGTTGGAGTCGAGGATGAATCCGGTCATAAATCAACCGGGCGTCCGGTTGAAGGGTTACGGCTGAAATCGAGATCGAGGCCGCGAATAGGGGCAAACAGCTCCACGATGGATTTTTTGCGGGCCTGCGGCGGTAGTTCGACAGCGCCGCGCAACACATGATCGACAAGGTAGTCTTCCAGGGGCAGGCCGTGCGTCTGTGCCTGGGCGAGGAGGCCCGCTTCAACGTCGGGGGGTAGATTGAGCGTTACGGTCATGGGTTCAGCCTCTTTGGTTCTATTATCTCGTTCTGCCGTAGACGGTGGGATCGGCAGTCTATACTGCTGTATTCAGCGTCATCACAAATCAGTCGAAAGCGATGGCCAATATCCCCATGCCATCCCGGGACGCCGCCCTCGGGCGAGCATCACTTCCCGGCCGCAGTGCCGAAATGCCGGTCGAGCTTCGCCAATGCACGCAGCCCCTTGGCCGCCGAACCCGCCGCCGCCCGCGCCCGGAACCGTGTTTCCGCATCGAACTGCGCCAGTGCAATCGTGGCCAGTTCATCCATCAGCTTGTTCATGCTGACGCCCTGCGCCTCAGCGAGTTGCCGCAGCCGTGCGTGTTTGTCCTGCGCCAGCCGGATCGTAAGTGTACTCATCGAAGCTCCTCCATTAGCCGGGCCGGGCTTACTACTCGCACCACGGGAAACTGTAACTCCGCTCGGGATAGATGGCGGTGATTGTAAGTGACGATACGGCCGGCCGCCCCAGCCACCGCTAGCTCCACCAGATGGTTATCCGCTTCATCCGGTAGATTCGGGCGCCACGAAAAGTAGACTTTCACCCACTCACTCACCGAAAGCAATGCCTCCAGCAAATCCGTTCGTTCTTGTGCGCTGAGAATGCAGTCTTTGAACAACGTCTCCCGTCCCAACACGTCCTCATACTCACACAATAGAGCCTGCCCGACAAGGGGCTGTATCCGCCGTTCCAGGCAAGCCCGCAGGACGCGCCGGGTCGCGCCTTCCGCAGAAAGCATCGCGCTCGTCAGTACGTTCGTGTCGATCACAACCCGGATCACGTCTCAAGCCGATGATAGCACGGGCGCTATCGCGATACCGGGCCCGAGCGCGGACGATCTTGACCGTTCGGTAACGGATCAGATGTTGAATCGCAGGAGCCTGGCGCTCATCCTGGCGTCGGCAATACGGCGGGCGCGAGCCCTTTCCTGCGCTGCTTTCGAGAACTCTCCCGACATCAGCCCCAGCAGCATCGGTACCAGAATCGCAACGAGAATTACTACGGCAATGATGACGGACATGATGAGGTCTCCTACAAACAGCTTATATCTTCAAACCCGGAAGTGCGGCTTCAGCGATTCCATGATCAGGTCGAGTTCCTGCAAATCTCCCGCGTCCATGTTGAAGCGGCTGGTGCTGCGCATTTTCACGGTCTTGAAAATGCCGCGGCGCCGGAGGATCTCCTTCTGCAGAACGTAAGTAGTGCGGCGTTCGAGAACGGCGGCGGGAAGGAACTTGAGGAACAGTTCGCGCGACTCCTTCTTTTTACCGGCCTTGAAGAGATCCCAGATTGCCGCTTGAATATCGGCCAAACCCGCACCGGCCATGGTGCCGCCGGAGCCGCGCTCCATTTCGGTGTAGAAGTTCATGGCGCCGCCCCCGGTGGACGCGATTACCGGCCGTTTGCGCTCCTTGACGACACGAGTGACATCGCGCGGGACATCGCCGTTTTCGAGCTTGAGGATCTTGAGCGTGGGGATTTTGTCGGTGAGCTTCAGAAGGAGATCAGTGGTCATGCCGCCGTTAGTGACCTGGATGCACATGGGCAGTTTGGAAACGCCGGCGATGGCGGTGAAGTAGTCGGTGAGGAGTTCAGCGTCGGCGACGCCGCTGGTGGGTCCCAGGGCTTGCAGACCGTCGGCGCCGATTTTTTCAGCGTGGCGGGCGTAGTCCATGGCTTCGAACTTGTTGGCGCCGTGGACACCGATGAGGACGGTGGTGCGGCCCTTCACTTCCTTGACGACGGTTTCGGAGTGCTGCATGCGCTCGCGGGGGGAGAGGGAGACGGACTCGCCGGCGCCGGCGGGCCAGACGACGCCGTGGGCGCCGCAGCGAACCAGGAAATCGCATTCCTGCCGGAGCGAAGTCTCATCGAGCTCGAGGTTGTCCAGGAACGGCGTCTGCATGATGACGAAGATCCCTTCCCAGGCCTTTTCCTTCGCAAGAGCGGCGGCCGAGAGAGTTCCCAGGAATGTACGGCGGTTCATAAAGGGGCAGTATATCGCGGGGCTTCAGCTCAACTCGTGATACACCTGATAGGTCATGACCCCACCGGCCACCTCCCGCGTTCGCTTTCGTGTGCTTGGATTTTGCGTGGCTTTGGCCGCGATTACTTACATGGATCGGATCGCGATTGCGAACATGGCGAAGTTCATTTCGCGGGACCTTTCGCTGACCGACCAACAGATGAGTTTCGTCTTTAGCGCGTTCACGCTGGCCTACGGGTTGTTCGAGATTCCAACGGGTTGGTGGGGCGACCGGGTGGGTACGCGCAGCGTGTTGATGCGGATTGTGAGCTGGTGGAGCGCGTTTACGATCGCCACGGCGATGGTGTTCAGCTATCCGTCGCTGCTAATCACGCGATTCCTGTTCGGCATGGGCGAGGCGGGGGCGTGGCCGAACGCGGCGAAGACCTTTTCGAAATGGATTCCGCTGCGGGAACGCGGCACGGCACAGGGAATCTTCTTCATGGGCGCGCACTTCGGCGCGGCGTATTCCCCTCTGCTGATTCAGTGGCTGTTGACGTTCATGGGTTGGCGAACCGTGTTCATAACGTTTGGATGCATTGGGTTCGTTTGGGCGGGGCTGTGGTTCTGGTGGTTTCGTGACGACCCGGCGCAGCACCCGTCCGTCTCGGCGGCCGAGCGGGACTATATTGCCGCCGGACGCGGTCCGGAGCCTTCGCACGATCTGAAAAATGTACCGTGGGGCAAAATTCTGAGATCGCGGAACGTGTGGCTGCTTTGCGCGATGTATTTCGTGCAGACGTATGGGTTTTATTTCTACCTGACGTGGATGCCGACGTATCTGGAGCGGGTTCGCGGGTTCGAATCGACGACGCTGAGTTTGTTCGCCGGGGCGCCGATGGTGTGCTGCATGATTGCCGATTTGACGGGCGGGGTAGCGACGGATGCGTTGACGCAGAGGCTGGGACTGCGGCTGGGGCGGGCCATCACCGGAGGCTCGTCGTTCCTGTTTGCGGCTCTATTCACGGTGGGCGGGACGATGGTGGATGACGGCACCACGGCGGCGCTGCTGCTGGCCGCCGGGGCAGGCTGGGGCGCCTTTTGCCTGGGTGCGGCGTGGGGCACTTGCCTGGATATCGCCGGGCCGAATGTGGGCGTTGTGGGTGCTTGCATGAACACGGCGGGGCAGGTGGGCGGGTTCCTGTCGCCGATTATTCTGACGCTGATGGTGAATCAGTTCGGGGATTGGAATGCGGCGATCCGGCTGAGCGGTGCGCTGCTGCTGGTTGGGGCTTTTTGTTGGTTATTTATTGATCCGCGGAAACAAATCGCCCACAATCACTAGGTATGCGGCTAACCCTATTTCTGCTTGTTGGCGCGATGGGCTTACTGGCCCAGGCGCCGCCGAAACCGGTCGAACCGGCTCCGATCGTCAAGAAACATTCGATCACCTTGAATGGGAAGTCATACGCCTACACCACGACGGCCGGGCGAATGCCGATCGGCAATGAGCAGGGCGAAACGGAAGCGCACATCTTCTTTGTGGCCTACACGCTGGACAACCCGCCGGCGAAGCGGCCGTTGATGTTTTCTTTCAACGGGGGCCCGGGGTCGGCGTCGGTGTGGCTGCATATGGGCGTGTTGGGACCGAAGATCGTGAAGATGCAGGACGATGGTTCGTATCCGCCGCCGCCGTTTGAGCTGGTGGATAATCCGCATTCGTTTCTGCCATTCACGGACATGGTGTTTATCGACCCGGTGGGTACGGGATACAGCCGGGCGGTTAAGCCGGAGTTGGGAAAGAAGTTCTTCGGCGTGCAGGGCGACATTGCGAGCGTCAGCGAGTTTATCCGCTTGTGGCTGGCGAAGTATCAGCGTTGGAACTCGCCGCTGTATATGATCGGGGAGAGCTATGGCACGTTCCGCGCGGCGGGTGTCGCCGGGTACCTGGTGGACCGCGGCGTTGCGTTTAACGGCATCGTGCTGGTGTCGAGCATTCTAAACTACCAGACCGCGCGGTTCACTCCGGGCAACGACCTGCCGTATAGCCTGTTTCTGCCGACTTATACGGCGATCGCCTGGTACCACAAGAAACTGGAGCCGGGGCTGCAAGGCGATTTGCGGGAAGCGGTGAAACAGGCCGAGCAGTATGCCAGCGGCGAGTATGTGACCGTGCTCGCCAAGGGCGACCGCCTGACGCCGGCCGAGCGTTCGGCGGCGATCGACAAACTGCACCGGCTGACAGGTCTGGAGAAGCGGTATCTGGATCGGAACGATCTACGGATTGAGATCAACCACTTCACCAAGGAACTGCTGCGCGACCAGGGGAAGCTGGTGGGCCGGCTGGATGGGCGGATCACCGGGGAAGAAGGGCTGAACGGAGAGCCGACGGCGGAGTTCGACCCGTCCATGACCGCCATCCGCGCCCCGTTTACGGCGATTTTCAACGACTATGCACGGCGGGAGCTGGGCTACGAAAGCGACCTGCACTACTACATCCTGGGCGGCGGAACCGGACCTTGGGATTACGGGCAGGGCGGGAACAACCGGTTCGTCGATACGGCCGACGCACTGCGGCAGGCGTTTGCGAAAAACCCTTTTATGCGGGTTTATATTGGATCGGGTTACTACGACCTGGCGACGCCGTACTTCGCGACCGAATATACGTTCAGCCATATGCGGCTGCCGGCGAAGTATAAGCCACAGATCACGACCAAGATGTTCCCGGCCGGGCATATGTTCTACAGCTTGAAGCCGGCGCTGGCGGAGCTGTCGAAGGACGTTGAAGCGTTTGTCAGGAAGTAGGGCTTAACGGCCGAGGGGTTGTTTGAACCGGCTCCAGGCGCCGAAGACTGTAAGAATGATGCCGCCGAGAAGGGCGAGCGCCCATTTGAAGTCCGACTCGCCGTCAAATTGATGGGGGGAGGCGAAGATGCCGCGGCCGGCGAGGAAGACCGTTCCCAGCGTCCATAGAACGAAGAGGAGGCGGAGTTTGCCTTTAAAGGCCAGGATAACCGACAGCAGTCCGGCAATTCCAAGGGCGAGGAGCGCATTTTTCAAGTCCTTGCCGCTCCAGGGGAGGAAGTCGATTTCGAACGTCGAATTATCGCTCAGCATCGCCACGGCGCCGACAGCGAGGAGAATTAGGGAGATCACAAACTGGGTGACGTAACTGTAGAAACGGAGAATCGCGGGGACCATGGCGAAAAGTCATTGTATCAGGCGTCCTCCGGTTTTTCCGAAGTAAAGAATCGCTCTCTCGCGGACGATACAGCAATTGATTGGTACTCTGACTTCATGCGAATTTTCCGCGGTTTGATCCTGGTTGGTGCGATGGTCTCGTCGGGCGCCGGGCTTTGGGGGCAGTTAACGCCGGAACAAAAGGTGCTCGATTTTCAGACGATCGCCAGTCTATACGCCAAGCAGTATGGGCCCTATGAATGGAAACGCGACAACTTCGGTTTCGATTTGTTTGAATTAAAGCCTTGGCTGGAACGGGCGCGGCAGACCAGGACGGATTTGGAGTATCTGGACCTTCTCGCGGAGTATACGGCGAGCCTGCAGGACATTCACTCGTATTACGTCGTCAACTCAGATTTTGCCGCCGACCTGCACATTTACACGGATATTTACGACGGGAAGGTACTAATAGAAGAGATCGACCGATCGTACCTGCCGGCCTCCCGGTTCGATTTCGCGGTGGGGGATGAAGTGGTGCTTTTCGACGGGAAACCGGTGGCGGAGGTGATGCAGGGAATCACGAAGCTAAGTTCGTTCGCCAATAAACGGTCGACGGACCGTTGGGCGGCCGATCAGTTGGTTTACCGCCTGCAGGCGTATTTGCCGAGCGTGGTGACCCTGGGCGATACGGCGACGATCCTGGTGCGGCGGCAGGACGGCAGCGAGAAGAGTTACACCATCGCGTGGGACAAGCGGGGAACGCCTGTGACAAAGCTGGGACCGTTGCCCAACTTGCGTTTGGTCCGGCCCGGCGACGCGCGCGACGAACGGCCTGGCGATTCGCCGGAATCGGCGCTGCCCGACGACGGAAGCGTTCCGGCATACCGCAAGCCGTGGATGACGCTGCAGCGGCAGGTGAATACCCGAAAAGTGCAGAGTTTGCGGGGATACGATGCCCGGACACCGATATACCGGATGCCCACGGGTTTTGTGCAGCGGTTGGGGCGGCTGTCCTCCGACTACTTCTATAGCGGGACGTATGCGACCGGGGGGAAGCGGATCGGGTTGATCAGAATCGGCTCGTTTTCGCCGAATAGCGCGGGGATTTGGGCTGGCGCCGTGAACCAGTTTGCGCAGGAGATCGGGTTCATGCGGTCCAATACCGATGTGTTGGTGCTGGATGTTACGCGGAACGCCGGAGGATATGCGTGTTATGCCGAGTTGTTGCTGCAGTACGTGATCAATAAGCCGTTTCAGACGGCGGGGTTGGAGATTCGGTCGACCTTGGATTGGATCCGGTATTTCGACTACAGTTTGCAGGATGCGCAGGATTTCGGCGAGCAGTGGGAAGTGGATCTTTACACGCTGCTGCTGGAGAACATTAGGACGGCGTATGCGGAGAATCGGGGCCGGACGGGGCCGATGCCGATCTGTGGGCCGAGCCTGGATGTCGAGCCAGCCAAGGACCGGACGGGCGCGTCGCTGGCCTACAACAAGCCGATTTTGTTGCTAACCGACGAGTTTTCGACATCGGCCGCCGACACGTTTGCGGCCGTGGTGCAGGATGCCGGCGTTGCCAAGCTTTTCGGATACCGGACATCGGGCGCGGGCGGAAATACAGAGACATTCGCAGCCGGATTCTTTTCGGAAGGGTCCGCGGCGGTAACGCAGTCGTTGACGGTCCGTCCGAAAATGCAGTCGGTGCCGGGCCTGCCGGCGACCCGTTATATCGAAAATGTCGGTGTGCGTCCGGATATCGAATACGACTACCAGACGCGGGAAAATCTTCTCGGTAACGGTACTCCGTTCGTTGACGCCTTTATTAAATCCGCGCTAGCGCTGGTTCCGTAACGAATTTGAGGGAAAATAGATACAACAGCTTGCGGTCCGCCTTCCGCGGTCCTACAATTTGTCGAAAGGCCCTAGTCGCTCCTTCTGGTTCTCTCTATGACAGGACGCACACAATTCGATCCTCGAACCCAGAGTATTCTGCAGTCGATCGTTGAGGCCTACATCGAAAACGGGGAGCCGGTGGCGTCCCGTACGATCTCCAGGGCCGGCGGGCGGCAATTGAGCCCGGCGACGATTCGCAATGTGATGGCGGATCTTTGCGATGAAGGATATCTGTCTCAGCCGCATACTTCGGCGGGGCGGGTACCGACGATCAAGGCGTTTCGTACCTATGTGGAGTCGCTGCCGACCCATCGGCGGTTAGGGGCGAACGAATTGCAGCGCGTACGCGCGGAATTGCGGGGGACCGATTCGGTCGGCGAGCGGCTGGAAAAGACGAGTCATCTGCTTACGGAAATGACCCGGAACGTTGGAATTGCGGCGGCGATTCCCACGGATATGCAGATGCTGGCAAAGGTGGAGTTTTTAGTCCTGGCCGATACCAGGGTGCTGATGGTGGTGGAAACAAGGGACCGGATTGTCCGAAACCGGGTGGTCTCGCTGGATTCGGCCGTAACCCAGGACGAGTTAAATGCTGTCCGGAATTTCGTGAACATCAACTATTCGGGGTGGAGTCTGGCGAAAATCCGGCAGGACCTGCGGATCCGCCTGGCGGAAGACCGGGCGGCCTACGACACGCTGCTGACGCAATTGCAAGAGTTGTTTAAACGGGGATTGCTCGATGTAGGGTTGACACCGGAAGTGCATTTTGAGGGAACGTCGAACCTGATGAGCCCGGATTTGGAGCTCAGTCGGGACCGTTTGCGCGAAATATTCCGCACGTTGGAAGAAAAACAACGGCTTTTGGACCTGTTGGAACGGTTTTTGGAGCAGTCGAGGCACGAGGTGGGCGTGCAGATCGGATTGGGCGAGTTGCATTCGAGCCTGCAGGATTTATCGCTGATCGGGCTGACGGTTTGTTTGCCATCCGGAATGACGACACGGGTGGCGGTATTGGGGCCATTGCGAATGAATTATGCGCAGGCGCTCTCGACGGTATATCATGTCGGGGAAGCGATTCAGTCGATATCGGAATAAGCGGTAGACTTGAGTCCCCGCCTATCAGATTTTCTTCGCCGGATTCGGTATAATAAGGGTGTGAGTATTACTATGGATCAACCGCAAGATGAAGTTTCCCTCTCCGGGGAGGCGGAGGGCGAGCTTGCCAATACTGCTACCGGCACGGCGCCGGATCCCATTGTTGCGGAACGCGATGCGCTAATTCAGGAAAAAGCGGATTTGCAGGCGTTGCTGCTTCGCCGGCAGGCCGACTACGAGAATTCGCGGCGTCGGGCGGAAAAAGAGCGGATGGAGCATGCCGAGTACGCCGCGATGGACGCCGTGAAGGCATTTCTTCCGATTCTGGACGATTTCGAGCGTGCCTTGGGGGTAGATACCTCGGATAAGGATTACGCGCGTGGTGTGGAATTGATCTACACGCGGACATTGGACACACTAAAGAAACTCGGCTTAGAGCCGATGGAGACGCAGGGGGCCAAGTTCGATCCGAACTTGCATCATGCGATTGAGATGGTGAATACGGAAGAGGCGGAGGATCAGACGGTCCTGGGCGAGTTTCAACGTGGCTATAACTTCAAGGGCAAGCTGCTGCGTCCGGCGCTGGTAAGGGTTGCGGTACGGTGACCAAAAGGGACTACTACGAGATACTTGGCGTAGCCAGGGATGCCGGTGACGCGGCGCTTAAGTCGGCGTACCGGAAGCTGGCTATGCAGTATCACCCGGACCGTAATCCGGGCGACGCCGCGGCCGAGGAGAAGTTCAAGGAAGCGGCCGAAGCATACGGCGTGCTGACGGACGCCAAGAAGCGCGGCCTTTACGACCGGTTCGGGCATCAGGGAGTGCAGGGCGCCGGGGGGGCTCCGCAGGGCTTCGACCCGGAGACGTTCGGCGATTTCGGCGACATACTCGGCGACCTGTTCGGTTTCGGCGGAAGGCGGGGTGGGCGGCCCAGGACGCAGCGGGGCGACGATGTCCGCTACGACCTGGAAATTACGCTGGAGGATACGATTCGCGGGATGAGCGCGGAAGTGCAAGTTCCGCGGCTGGACCGGTGCGGCCATTGCGGCGGCACAGGCGGGGAAGGGAAGGACGGACTCACCCAGTGCGTCACCTGCCGAGGGCGGGGCGAGGTTCTTCTGCAGCAGGGTTTTCTCTCGATCCGCCAGACCTGCCGGACGTGCGGCGGGCGCGGGCAATTGGTTCGAAAGGCTTGTACGAAGTGCGGCGGCGATGGCGTGTTGCGGACGGAGCGGAAACTGCGAGTTACGATTCCGCCAGGTGTGGATAGCGGGACGCGTCTGCGGCTGACCGGCGAAGGCCAGAATAGTCCGAATGGAGGATCGCCTGGGGATCTGTTTGTCGTGCTGATGGTCAAGGAACATCCCGTGTTTGAGCGGCGGGAAAACGACCTGCACTGCACGGTCCCGGTCAACGTGGCGCAGGCGGCGTTGGGAACCGAAGTCGACGTGCTGTCCTTCGATGGATTGGAACATGTACGGGTGCCGGAAGCGACGCAGCATGGAGACCAGATCCGGGTCCGCGGCAAGGGAATTCCTTATCTGAATTCGTCGGGCCGTGGCGATTTGATCGTGAATATCGACGTTCGCATCCCGTCGCGGCTGACGCGGGAGCAAAAGAAGCTGTTCGAGCAGCTTCGGGAGACGCTTCCGACGGAGAATGAGCCGCAGGAACGCGGCTTGTTGGACAAAGTAAAGGACTTTTTCGTCTAGTTTTCGGACCCATCGAAGCTGCTATAATCAGGTCTGCGGGTCATCGCGGTGAGGTGCGAGAGTGGTTGAATCGAGCGGTCTCGAAAACCGCCGTACCCGAAAGGGTACCGTGGGTTCGAATCCCACCCTCACCGCCATTATAAGTGTCTTATAATCAATAGTTTATAACTCGCTTCGTTTTCCTGTACGACGGGCGTACGATAGACTCGCCAGTGAGAGGCGAGGAATGCTAACCCTTTATCGGCGTCATACCCGCTCGTGCGGACAGAAAGACCGATACTACCGTCGCTGCAAATGTCCGGTTTGGGTGGAAGGCACCACCAATGACGGTGAGTATATTCGCCATTCGCTCAAGCTGACATCCTGGGAGCGCGGGGAAGAAAAGAAGCGTTTGTTGGAGCTCGGTCCAGATGCTGCACCTAGCGATCCGGCGCGGCTACCCATATCAAGTCGAATCACGATCCGTGAAGCGGTCACCAAGTTCTGTCGCGAGTGCGAATCAAGAAATCTTGGCGATTCGACCCTTCGCAAATACCGGACACTCGCAAAGCAAACTCTAGAATTTTCCAGCTGCCGGATCGTCTACCTCAGCGAATTCACCACCGAAATGGCGCGTGAGTTCCGAACTGGATGGAAGGATGGCCCGCGGGCCGCTGGCAAGAAACTTGAGCGGCTTCGGGCGTTTTTCCGATTCACGCTGGAGAACGGATGGTTGAAAGAATCGCCCGTCAAGCATCTAAAGGCACCCATCGTAAAGGACACTCCTACCCTTCCGTTCAGCCGAAAAGAGATGGCGCGCATTCTGGAACAGGCCGGCGATGTTAGCGATCACGTCAAAACGTTTGTTTTTGGACAATGGCCGGGGAGTCGTTAGAGGCGGTGCGAAGCTTTAATCGAAGGTAATCGCGGTAGCCATCTGGGAGGGGCTGTTGTAGAAGTTCGGCAA